>OLOV01000354.1_pt1 | contig 40960 bp, 74 predicted proteins | sample 1672931 | NCBI WGS metagenome assembly OLOV01 (sample SAMEA3136738, study PRJEB25190) | human gut metagenome | biome: human gut; feature: human-associated habitat; material: faeces | place: Austria | collected 2013 | reverse complement strand
TTCATTAGATAAAAAAACATCTGAAGAACTTGCTAATATGAACAAAACACAAAAAGATTTAAATTCTGCCACAAACAAAAATATTAATGAAAAATATGAATCATTAGATAAGACAATTAATGATGCTAGTGAAAATACTTTAAATACTGTTAATACTCATTACAATTCTTTAGTGGAATTAAATAATAAGAATTATAACAGTTTAAAAGACCAAATCAATGATTTTAGTGATGAAACAAGAGCTAATTTCATTAATGTAAATCAAAAAATTGATAGAGAATTCTTGGCATTAAATAAAAAGATTGATACATATAATGAAAGTTTAAATAAGAAATTAGATAAGAATAATGAAAATATTAATATTAAATTAGACAATATTAATAATGGCTTAAATACAAAATTGGATAATTATAACCAAAATTTAAATATTAAATTAGATAATTATAATCAAAATTTAAATATTAATGAACTTTCTAATATTTACAATGATGAGAAAAATAGTGGTGATTTAAAAGTAATATGTAAATCAGCAGCGTTAATTTTAAAATATTTATTTAGTAGATTTAATATTGAATCTAAATTAGTGCAATCAACTAATAAAATTATCGCTAGTGATGATAATGAAAACCTAGATATTTACCATTGGTTTTTAGCTGCAAAAGATAAAGATACTAATCAAACATATTTTATGACATTAATTTCTGATTTACCTTATATAAAGCTTAATATGTCTACTAAGCATTTTGGCAATAATATTTCTTACTTATCATCTAATGCAGATGGATCAGTAACTCAAAATTATCAAGGCGAAGAAATTAAAAATACTTTTATACCACCTGAAACTGTGAAAAAAATTGATATTGATTTAGGGTATATTAATAGTTATTATAATACTAAAAATGGAAAATACAATTTATCTGAGGAAGTTACTTGGACTAATGACTATAATGATTATTCCCTTAGGCTTTTAAATACTGCTATGATTGCAAATAATTATTATTTGGACATTTTAATTTATGATACTCGTTTTTATAAAAGCTTAACTAATTTTAATGTAAATGGCAAAAATATTGATTTAACAGAAACTAAACTATCAGATATTACAAAAGAAGAATGGGATAAATATGCAAATGAAAATATTTTCTTTAGCTCAATAACATTACAAGCACATAAAGATGTAAGAGATTTCGAAAGCTTAAAAAGACTATATTGTAAATAAAAATCTATAGTAATAAATAAAATATATTAAACAATAAGAGCTGACTATAAAAATGTACGATATATCAAAATATCAAATAAAACATTTTTTATATATAGTCAAAAGCTCTTATTTTTTTAAATTTTTCAGTATATCAAATCTGACCAGTCAAATTAATCATAAAAAATAAAAATCGCCATATTTCAATACTTATAGCGATTTTTAATAACCTTGTGTTACTAATGTGTTACTAACTATTTGACACTAGATAGATTAATTTTCTTTCTTTATAAGATATTAATTCAATAGACTCCTTCAATTCTTGTAAGGTTTTATGAGTATATACTTTTTCACCTGTTCCTCCATTTTTATGTCCCATGATAAGGTCCTTTGTAACAGTTCTAACCTGTCTTCTATCTAGCTCACTTTCTACAGTATGCCTTGCGTCATGAGATGTGTGTTGTATATTTAACTTTGCCATGTAGTTGTTAAACATAACACGGTATTTAGCGTATGGAAGTCTTTTGTCACCATACATAAACAAAAATTCATTCTTAGAATTGTAATATTTTTTAATAATAGGTTTAATAAGATGATGAATAGGTATAACTCTATTTTTACCAGAATTTGTTTTTAATCCTCCTCGCATATAGTCCTCTTTTAAGTCTATATTTTTAGTAAACATGAACAATAATTCTTCTATTCTCATACCTGTGTAAAGAAGTATTAAACAGATATCTCTAACTAAAGCTTCCTCTTGAGTGTCTGTTTTATCTTTCCATATCATTTCAATTTCTTCGTTAGTGAAAGGAAGTCTAGGTTTAGTATTTTCAAAATTAAAATCTATTTTATTAACATGTTTAGCATATGTCTTAGATATAATATCTTTTTGCTCAGCATAATCGTCTAATTCTAAAAATAGATATCTTAACCTTTTTGCTTTTTTAGGAGAAGTTGCACAATTAATTACTTGTTGAAAATCTACAGTTCTTAAATTAACATATGGAATATTGTGAAGTGTTTCGGCTTGTTTAAAAGCAGATTTTCTTACATACATAGTATCAGATGTAAATTTACCTTTTGCTTTCATATGTGTTTCACGTTCTAGTGCAATTTCGTCTTTAGTAGGGAAATTTAGTTTTGCATATTCTTCATATACTTGTTTAAACGTATAATTTGTTCTATCTGTTAAATCTATATTATTATTTTTAATAAGTATCTTAGAAGGAAGTTCAATAAACTTTATTACTTTATTATAAATTTCTTCTTTTACATATATATTGTAAGGTGTATTATTGTAATCTCTTAAGCAAATATGAGCATCTAATTCTTCCTCAAAAAAACCCAGAAAATAATATACAGGATAACCGTTTACATTATAACCTATAGTAATTCTTGCTCCGTATGGATTTAGACGATTTCCAGATAGTTTAATTACACTACCATATTTATATTTTCTTTTCTTCATAAAAAAACCTCCATTTTCAAATTTACACTTGAAAATGAAGCTACATATGTTATAATACATATGTAGTCACTTTCGAGTGTCTTTCGGAAAAATAAATGTATCGGGTTGTGGTGATTTTGATAACATTTATTTTTCTTTTTTATATTAAACTAATATACCATATTTTTCAGTATAAAAGTCAATACAATCATTCATATACTCACAGTCTACATTGAAGTAATCTGCCAAATCATACAAATTAAAACCTTGCATGATCTTTTCTTTTAATTTTTGAAGCGGAACTAGAACAGAATAAGCCCACTTTAATGCCCTATACTCACATTTATCTTTTAATATTTTATCAGAATCTAGATAATATAAAGCATTGCAATAATAATGTCCAAGTTCTTCTGCTAATATTTCTTTTTCTTCTATAGAATTTTCTATTTTTGAATTATCTAAAGCTATAGAATAGCTGTTTTCAATTTCAAATATTCTAGCTTTAACATTATTCCATTTATAGTTAAAAATGTCTATTTTTTCATTCTCGGCTATTTTATACATATCTAAAACTTCCATTTGAAACTCCAATTATTTATTTTTTCTTTTTTTCTTTTTATTCTTTACAAATTCTACAAAACGATTTATTTCTTCAATATCTTCTTCATCTAGTCCGTCTATATTTATTCCATTATGAGAAGCATAACGAAAGTCTGTTCTTTCCATAGGAACATCTAATCCCATAAGCCAAGCTTCATTTACATTTAATGCTTGAGCAAGTAAATATACGCCATCTTGTTTAGCTTCATATTTACCATTTATATATTCACTTAAAGAAGATTTTGATATTCCAGTTTTTTCAGACAACTCTGTTGCTTTCAAATTTCGTATATGCATAGCTGTATTCAATCTATTAGCAAATGTATCTACTAATCCGTTCATAATAATACCTCCACATATGTATTATAGACGACTTTCCGAAAAAAGACAATATTTTTTTGAAAAAAAATTAAGAAAATCGAATTTTTTTCGAAAAAAGTATTGACATTAAAAAATGTAAATGATAATATAGCCATAGTTCGAGAACACGAACAGAGAAAGGAGGTAATTTTAATTTGAAATCTTGTTTAAAAATTAATTATGATAAGTTAAAAGGAAAAATAAGAGAAGTTTTAGGAACTCAAGGAAAATTAGCAGAACAACTGAAACTAGATGAAACAACAGTTAGTAATAAGTTAAATTGTAATACTTATTTTACTCAAAAAGAAATTTTAAAAATATGTCTACTTTTAAATATTAAATTAGAAGAGATACCAGAATATTTTTTTAAACAAAAAGTTCGAGAAAACGAACAAAACTTACCACAACCTGATACAAAATTATAAGTAAGAAAGAAAGAAGGTGACTATATGCAAAAGAAAAATACTATGAGTGTTACGGATACAGCAAAAATTATAGAAAAAACAGCACAGTATGTAAGATTAGGATTACAACAAGAAAGATTGCCGTTTCGGAAGTGCAGTACAAAAAGAGAATGGTAGATGGAGTTATAACATAATAACTAATAGAGTTTATGAATATATGGGTAGAAAGGCAGGTGAGTAGAGATGGAGGAGATTGAAAAAAGTTTAACAGAAATAATAGAAGAACAATTAAAACAATGCAAAAATAGTAAAACAGTACCAAGTAGGGAAGTACTTGATACTATACATGTTTTAATAAATATTAAGAATTGCTATTAGATTTATTAAATCTGATTTTGCTTGTAATATCACTAATATTACTATTGATTTCTTCATATGCAGATACATAAATTTTAGCAATTTCAGAAGGAGTTTTTCCTTTTAAATCTTGATTTTGAGTATATAAGAATGCAAGTGCTTGAGTTCTGTTAGAAGGAAAACTATTTAAATTTACATCATTAGACATTTATAATTCACCTCGCTTTCGAGGTAATTATATAAATAAAAAATTTAAAAGTAAAGGAGATGATACAAATGACAAAAAGAGAGCAAAGATTAGTAAGACAAGCTCAAATAAGAGCTGTTAAATGTACATTAGGACTAATTACATTATACAGTTTAAGTTTAGCGGGAATAGTTTATATGTTTATGAAATAAAAAAGGAGAGATGAAGAATGTTTAATATTTTTGGAAGAACAAAAACAATAGTGAGACAAGGCGAAAAGATAAAAAGACAAGAAGACTTAATAAGTGAACAAAATGAAGAGTGGGCAGTATTATACACAGAAAATAAAGAATTAAGATTTGAAAATGAAGAATTAAAGTTTAACAAAGACATAGCTGAAAGAAGAAATGTCGAATATGCAAGAATGATAAAAGCTATTGCAGATGAATTAAATACTAATCAATACAACAGTGTTGAAAACTTAACAAACAAAATAAAAAGTATGCTATGTGTCGGCAAACATTTCTAGCATACTAATAAAGAAATTATATAAATACTCTTTATGTAATTATAGCATAAAGAAGAACAGGAGTCAAATATGGAAGAAAAAGAAGACTTAAAGTATGAAATTATACAGCTGCATATATGTCTAGAACATCTAAAAAACGCAAAAAACAGCTTAAAAGATACAGGAGAATATACAGACAAGGTATATGAGAAAATACATAATTTAATAGAAGAAATAAACAATTTAAAAATTAATAAAGAAATTGAATTGATTAAATTGGAGGAAATGGATTGATGGAAGAATGTAAAAAAGTTACTGATTTGACTAACAAAGAACTAGTACAAGAACTTAAACTAATAGACGAAAAAATAAAGAATGAATACAAAATAATAAGTACATACAGAAGTAAAAATCAAGAAATACAAGAAGAAATTTTAAAAAGATTCAAGGGAGGAAATTAATATGTTAGCAAAAAAAGCGACATTAGATGATGTTAATTTAAAAATAATGATTTGGGGAGAAAGCGGAAGTGGTAAAAGTAGATTTGCATTATCTGCACCGAATCCGATTGTAGTAGATCTGGAAGGAAGTACAAGATTGTATGCAAATGAGTTTGATTTTTGGAAAGCTGAAATTGATAAAAACAATCAACAAGCTATAAATTCTGCAACATTAACTAAAAATTTAATAAAAGAAATTTTAGAAGGAAATTACAGTGATAGAAAAACTCTAGTAATAGATCCTGTCACGGACTTGTTAGATTGCATAGAAGAAATATGTTCTAGAGAGTATGAAAAAAAGATAGGAAAAAGAGTAGACACATTAAATCCGGTGCAAAAAACGAAATGGTATGCATACAGAAGAGATACATCTAGAAAAATGTTAAATCAATTAAAAGATGTACCGATGAATTTAGTATTAGTAGCAAGAGCAAAAAATGTATGGGATACAATAGACGGAAAAATGCAACCGGCTGGGCTTACGTATGATGCTCTAGAAATAACAGAGTACTTAATGGATATAGTAATACAATTAGAAAAAAATGGAGATGAAACAAAAGCTATTGTAAAAAAATCAAGGTTAGGAAATTTACCCAAAATACTAGAAGTAAAGAATTTCAACTCTATATTAGAAGCACTGAATAATCCAAAAAAAATAGCAGAAAAAAATAAAAATGAAATGGAGGAAAAAATAGATGAACAAAGTTGAATTAATAGGAAGATTGACAAAGGATGTAGATGTTAGATACACACAAACAACAAATACATTAGTAGCAAATTTTACACTAGCTGTAAATAGAAGATTTACAAAACAAGGAGAAGAAAAACAAGCAGATTTTATCAATATCATAGCTTGGGGAAAAACTGGAGAATTTTGCAGTAAATATTTTAGTAAAGGTCAACAAGCAGCTGTTGTAGGAAGAATACAAACAAGAAATTGGGATGATGAGCAAGGTCAAAAACATTATGTAACAGAAGTAATAGCAGAGGAAGTATATTTCGCAGGTGATAAAAAAAATAGTTTTGAAGGAGCAAACACAACTTGCACAAGTAACACAAATTACGAGATTATTGAAGGAGACAATTTACCATTTTAGGAGGTAAAAAATGAAAAGTGAATTTGAGAAAATATGTCCAGAAGATTTTGAACAATTTAGAGAAATATCAAGACGCTTTCAGAATGTTCAAATGGAAAATGCAGAAGAATTATTTCAAATTAGTATAGATAGTTGGCTACTTGCTACAAGATGGTCAGAAATTCAATCTAATGCGTGTAAAATAGCACAAGAACATAGAATAACTAAAATGGATTTTCAAAACTGGGCATATCAAAAGTATAGACAGTTACAAGAAATGCATATCACCTGCAGAAGTTGGTTTAGATTAGCAAAAGAAGACGAAAAATTATTAAGAACTATGGAGGGAGTATGATTGTAACAGATTTAAGTAATAGTTTTAATCCTTGCCCTAAAAATATAACAAAAAAAGAAAAGGTTAAAACAAGGATTAAGCAAAAAAGTAATAAGTTAGCAAAGAAAGAAAAAGATAGATTTAGTATTTTGCAAAAAGAAGATGGTAAATGTTTTGTATGTAAAAGAAAATTTAAAGAATTAGATAAGCATGAAGCTTTTGGTGGCTCAAATAGACAAAAAAGTATTGAACATAGATTAGTATATTACCTTTGTAGAAAATGTCATCAAAAAGCTGATTTGGATAAAAATACGAGGCAAGATTTACATGATTATGCAAGAGAAAAATTTGTAGAGATACATAGTGAAGAAATATTTCTAAAAGAGTTTGGAAAAAAATACATTAAAAATTAAGAAGGGTGGGAGATATGGACAAGTCGTGGATAAAACTATATAGGAACTTACTATATTCTCCCATTTTTGAAAATGAGAAGGGCTTGAAAATTTGGATATGGTGCTTATTAAAAGCTACACATATAGATAGAAATCAGTTAGTAGGACAACAAATAGTAGAACTAAAAAAAGGGCAATTTGTGTTTGGTAGAAAAAAAGCATCTGAAGAACTAAAAATGACAGAAAGCGTTATTTATAAATATATAAAATTATTAGAAAAACTAGAAATGATTTCTATGGAGAGTAACAACAAATTTTCAGTCGTAACCGTTGAAAAATGGGAAGATTATCAATTAGAAGATTTAAAAAGTAGCAACAAAAGAACAACAACTTTTTCAAAAAGTGACAGCAAAAATCGGAAAATTAGAGCAACAAAGTAACAGCAGTTTTGATTTTGATTTCAATGCTTTACAAGAAATTGAAAACAGCAACAGTAACAACAAAAAAACAACAAAAGAACAACAAAGTAACACAAACAAGAATGTAAAGAATATTTATTTATATTTATTAAATAAATATAAGGCAGAAAATCGAAACAACTTTGATGAATATATGAAAAAAATAAGAGAATTAAAGAAAGATGATAAATGGAATGAACTTACTAGAGAAGAACAGCAAAAGTTAATAAGTGAAATTTAAGGAGTGAAATAAATGATAACACATTTTTTGTGGAAAGATTTTATAAAAGAAGAGTTATGGGTAGAAGGACGTATAACATGTTTTACAGTAGCATTTTTAATATATATTTCTATATTTACAGTAGTAATAGATATAGTATTTAGTCCGTTTGAATTGATTATATATTTTACAACTAAAAAATTAAATAAAAGTATAAAGGAGCATGATAACAAATGAATACAATAACATTTAAAACAAGATATAAGAGTTATGAAGATATGCAAAAACATTTAAGTTCAAGACATAAACAAATATTAGAAATATTACAAGATAAAGAAATGACAACAAGAGAAATAGCACAAGAATTACATAAAAGAGGTTACACAAATACAGCAGATGTAAACAATGCAAGACCGAGGATAACAGAACTTGAAAACTTAGGCTTTGTAACAACTGATAAAACAAAGAAATGCAGTGTTACAAACAAAGAGGTAGCAGTATATAGAGAAACAACAGAAATTGAGAAAATGGTTGAACAAAATATGAACCATATTCCAAGAATTTAGGAGGTAGTTATGATAATAGTAAGTCAAGATAAAGGAAAAATAATAAATTTTGATAATATGACACGAGTTTATATAACCTTTGATGAAGGTGATGATGATGTTTGTATAAGAACTGAAACAGTAGATAGTTTGTATGAAGACTTAGGATATTACAAGACAGAAGGAAGGGCAAAAGAAGTATTAGCAGAAATAACAGAATTTTGGAAAAATGGAGCAATGTCAGATTACAAAGGTTTCATATGTTATGAAATGCCAGAGGACTAGCCCATGAAACAACTAACAGAAATGAAACGGACTTTGTAAATATTGTATAGGAGATTGTTTAAGAATAGAAGATGCAACATTTGAAGGTACATATCGTTGTACTGGGTTCGAACCAAGAAAAAAGAACTGGTACGAAGAATACAGAAAGGAATTAAAAAGAAAATGAAATATGAAGATATGTTAAATACGATAACATTAGGCGATAGTTATGAGTTAATAAAAAATATTCCAGATAATAGTATTGATTTAATAGTAACAGACCCACCTTATGAATATACAACGGGAGGAGGAGCAGGATGTTTTGGAATTAAGAATAGAAGTTATCATAAAGAATATTATAAAGTTGCTGAAAATACAAACAAAGAATATAAAAATGAAGGACAAAAAAGAGTATGGGAAGACAAGAAAAAATCGAGAGAAGAAATAAAACATATATCAAGTGGATTTAATTATGAATTATTAGAAGAGTTAGACCGAACAATGAAGAGAATCAATATATATTTATGGTGTAGTAAACATCAAGTACAACCATTATTAAAACATTATTTAGATAAAAACTGTAATATAGAAATATTAACATGGCATAAAAATAATCCATTACCAACTATGAACAATACATATGCTAATGATACAGAGTATTGTATCTTCGCTCGTGAAAGTGGTGTTCCATTAAACGGCGACTATTATACAAAAAGAAAATACTATGTTACTAATATTAACAAAACAGATAAAGATAAATATAAACACCCTACAATAAAACCAATAAATATAATAAAAAACTTGATAATAAATTCAAGTAATAAAGGCGATATAGTACTAGATTGTTTTAGTCGGAAGTGGAACAACATGTGTAGCTGCTAAAGAATTAGGAAGACAATTTATAGGAATAGAAATAGATCCAGAATATCACAAAATAAGTTTAGATAGATTACAAGGAATATTAGCAAATGGTCAAATAAGTTTTGATACATTATAAAGATGACAATCAAGTAGTAATGTTATATGCAGAGAAAAAATATGGCGAAGAAAATAAAATTTGTGTAGAACTGGAGGAAATATGAGTAAACAAGATAAGAAATTAACAATTTTAATAATTATAGTATGGATAATATACTTTGGTGGAATTTTTATAGCTACAAGAAACAAAAAAATAGTAGATAACAATTACATACAAAACCTAGAAGAGAAACTAAACATATATGAAGAAGACTACGATAGATTTTGATTAGAAGATAGTCTAAGGCAAACGTATTAGAAAGGAGCAGAAATGGGAGAGATAGAAGTAAACGAATATGTGAGAACTAAAGATGGAATTATTGATAAAGTGATAATTGAATATGATGGAAAGTGCAATAATTCAAATTGCGATGAAAAACATATTTCTTGTAAATATAATTATTATAACGAAAAAGATATAGTAAAACATAGTAAACAACTAATAGATTTAGTAGAAGTTCGGAGATTTTGTAAATGAAAAATACGTAAAAGAAATAAATAAATATAAAGGTGGAAAATCTATAATAGCATTAATAGGAATTATTGGAGAAAAAGATATACAAACAATATTAACAAAAGAAAGTTATATGGCTAATTGCTATAAAGTAGGAGGAGAAGAATAATGAACTTAAAAGAAGCTATTAAAATACACAATGAATTATGCAACAAAGAAGAAATAAAAAAATATTGTGAAGCGCTGCATATAGTATGTGAAAAAATGCAAAATTGCAAACCTAAAAAAGAATATTATAAGTCATCTATAATTAATGATTATTATATAGAACATCCTTATATGGAATTAACAATAAGTAATGGAAAAGCTGTTTATAGAAGGCATAAATATAGTTGTTCAAGTGAATCTAAAGATAAAAAAATAAAGAGTAATTATTGTTTGAGTCTTTGTAGATATAATAGAGAGAAAATAGAAAAATTTATAGAAAAAGAAATAGCAAACGATAATTTAAAAGTAGGAGGAGAAGATGAATGTTAAAAGAAGTAATAGAAAAAACGATAAATAGTCATTATGACATTGCTTCTTTAAAAATAGGAATAAGTGAAATTATATTAAAAGAATTTATAAAAGGTAATGCAAAAATAACTTTAAATGATACAGAAAAAATATTAAATGCTTTAAATATAAAGATAGATGATAAACAAAGTCAAAAAATTGAAACAGCATTAGTTAAAAGAGAAGAAGAAAAGAAAGATAAGTTTAAATTTTATGCAGCGTACTGGTTAGAAAAGAAGAGATTTGAAGTTAAAAATTCTACATACTGTAATTATGCTAATTTATTAAAAAATAATATTATTCCTATTCTGGGAGAAGTAAGATTTTATGAATTAAGCGGAGAAGTACTACAGTTTTTTGTGTATAAAGCACAAGGAGAAAATAAATTATCTACAAAAACAACAAAAGACTGTTTAGGAATTATAAAACAAATAATAGCGGATGGACAAGAACAAGGAATAATACCGCAATTTGTATATCCAAAAAGAAAGATAAAATATAAAAAGCAAGAACTAATTGGAAGTGAAAAAAAAACATATACAGAAGAAGAATACAAAAAAATAATAGAGGCAATTTTACAACAAATTGACAATAAAAAAGCAGGAATACTGCTGGGATTATATTCCGGAATGAGAATAGGAGAATTATGTGCATTACAATTTGGAGATATTGATTTTGAAAGAAAATGTGTATATGTAAACAAAACATTACAAAGAACATATGATCCAACCAAAGATATAAATCCGTCCAAAATAGAAGTAACATCTGCAAAAACAGAAAGCAGTAATAGAGAAATACCTCTTACTGAAGAAATGATGAAGATATTAAAAAGGCTATATAAAGAAAATAAAAATGAGTATATATTGACAGGAACGACAAAATGGACAGAACCGCGAACTTTTAGAAGAACATATCAAACATTTATGAAAAAAATTGGAATAGAACCTCTTAAATTTCATAGTTTAAGACATACATTTGCAAGTATAAATATTGAGAATGGTTCTGACATAAAAACTATTAGTGAAATATTGGGACATTCTGATATTGATGTGACATTAAAAGTATATACGCACACATCTCAAAAAGCAAAAAGGAAGGCAATTGAGAAATTTGATAGTATATTTACTAAAAACAAAAATAAAAAAATATATGAAACATCATATAAAGGTAGAATATGTTGTATTAGTAAAAATACAGGTAGATTGGATTATGTTGGAACAATAAAAGAAGTTGCAGACTTCTTAAGTTTAACTACAACAACAGTATGCAAATGTATTAATGAAGGAATAGAACACAAATCATATAGAATTATACCTCAAATAGATGGTATTACACATAAAAACGGAAAATATGTGGGAGGATAAAATGGAAGTTAAAGAAGCGGTAAAAGAATTAGACAACATATTTTTAAAATATAACATAAAAGATGAAAAAAACATATTAGGTTTCAGAAACAATTTTATAGAATATGTAAGAACATTAAACGAAAAAAACTTAAAAGAAGAGTATGAAAAGAGAGAATTTTTTTACGATTTTGTTGAATTACAAAAGCAAATTAGCATTGAACGAGATCTATTAAGCGAATATACAATGATGGTTGCAGTTAATTCTAAAAATTTAAAACAATGTTTTACACCATTTGAGGCAACTAAAATTATGTCAAAACTAACTACAAAAGTAGATAATAATACTTTTTATGATTGTGCTGCTGGAACAGGACAAACACTAATTGAAGCGTATTGTGATTGGTGTAAATTACAAAAACATTATGATGATACATTATTTCATTTAGTAGTTGCAGATGATTTAGATACATACAATGTTCATTGCATGATATTTAATTTTGCTACAAGAGGAATGAATGCACAGGTATATCATAGAGATACTATAACTCAAGAAGTTTACGAAGTATATATATGTTTATATGATTGCTATGGGTTTAGCAGAATAAAGAATATAAAAGTAAATAGTAAAGAATATGAAGAAAATTTTGATAATAGAACAGGATATTTAAAATAAATTAACTAGGAGGTGTTTTAAGTGAAAGAAAATAGTATAGAAGAAGATATAAAAATAGTTGAAAATTATTTAGCAAATAGTGCTATAAATGAAACAGACAGTAACTTTTTTAAAAATGGTGGTTGGGAAACAGTAGATTTAGAAATACCAAAGTCTATGCAACATATTTTATCAGATTATAAAAGAGCATTAAAAGAGAATGAAGAATTAAAAGAAGATAGAAAAAACAATAATGAAATGATAGCATTAGCTCAAAATGAAATATTAAATTATATGAGTGGTTATGAAGAGGGAAAAAAACATAAAATGACAGCTGTGGCACAAGTTGTAGAAAATCAGCAATATTATATAATAAAAAAACAAATGGAAAAATATGAAGAACATATAGAAAAACTACAAAAAGAGAATGAAGAATTAAAAGTTGAAAACAGTAAAATGAGAAATATAGAATTGGCATCAAAAAATGGAATTGTAAAAGTTACTTTAGAAGGAATTTTAGATATGGAAGAAAAAATTAAAAATAGTATTCCAACTCAAAAAGTAAAAGACAAAATGAAAAAAGATATAAAAACAAATGAACATACAATACTTGGTGGAAGAAGAAATGGAAAAACTTTAGAATATGGCAAAAGATTAGGAAGAATAGAAATGTGCCAAGAACTACTAGAAGGGAGAAAATAATGGGATATTGTAATTATTATAATTGTTTTTGCGATGATGAAAAGATAGAAAAAGAACAAGAAGAACGAGGAGAAGAATGTTATATAGAATGTCAAGACTGCGAGTGGCATGAAGAATAGGAGGACAAGCTATGACAAAAGAACAAGCAATAGAAATATTACAAGAACATAAAAAACAAATAGATAAAGAATATATTAGTGCAAGGAACTCAAAAGCAATAGAAATAGTTTTATCTATGCTAAAAGAAAAAGACAAACAAATAGACTTAATGGCAAATCATATAGCAACAAGTGATAGTGACTTATGCGAGTATTTAGATATAACAGTCAAATGCAAATACTATGCAGGAGACAATGGAAAAACTTGTGATAACTGTATAAAACAATATTTTGAAAATAAAGCAAAAGAGTAGGTGATACAAATGAAATTAGAACATGTATACAACACAGTACAAAAAGCAATGACAGAATTAGAAAGTGTTGATTTAGTAGATGTATCAAAAAGAAAAGAAAGTCAAGTTAAAGTAAATAAAGTATACGACATATTAGATAATTTTAAAGACGAATTAATAAGAGAAAAAATAAAAAATAGGAGGTACAAATGAGATTAAGCAGAGAAGATTATAAAAAAGCAGAAGGATGTTTAAGAAGATATAACTATAATTATCTAAGAATAATAGAATTAAGAGAAGATATACTGTCAATAGGTGCATCTAATAATGACGGATTACCTAAAGCACCATATAAAATATCTGATAGTGTTTTTAATACATATAAAAAATTGCATGAAGATACAGAATTGAACAGTGTATTAAGTGAATATAAGGCAGTAGAAAGAACCTTAAACTTAGTAGGACAAGATTGTAAAAATATTTTTGAAAGATTCTACCAAAAAGGGGAAAGTAAGTGGAAAATTATTGATGATTTACATTTCTCAGAAGAAACATATAAACGAAGAAAAAGAGATTTAATTTATACAGTTGAAAAAGAATTAAAAAAGTTGACCAAAAATTGACCTTTTTTTGTAAAAATAAGTGGTATAATTAGTACAAGTTAAGAAGTACATATTTCCCCAAAGAGTTAGTTATATAAGTATAGCTAGCTCTTTTAATATGTAGTGGCGGAATAGGTAGACGCAAAATACAAATTTATAAATAGTATAAAGGAGATAATATATTGCAAAGTGTTCCATGCTCGGCTAGTAATAGTAACGCAAGATGGTCGATATATTATCTTTTTTGTAGTGTTTATAAAAAAAGAAAAGAGGTTAAATATGTATAAATTAGGAGTAGCAATACTAACAATAATTTGGGTTTTAGATATATTAAATATTCCATGTATGGAGTTTTTAGATACAACCATTCCAATTAATACTTTAGGGTGGCTTTTAATTTGGGGACTTATACCTAGTACAGAGAGTAAAAAAGATGAATAAAAGAAGGTGATTCTATGTCTATACAAGAACTAATGAAAGAACATGTACAAGAGAAATGTAGATACTGTACAAAGAAAGATTGCGATGGAATACATATTAATACAAATAATGAAGCAACATGTGAGAGAGAACGCGAGGAATAGAGTATGATACAATGTTTAATAAATAATAAGATATGCTCAAATACAAACAAAAGATGTAAAAACTGTGTATTTGATGAATGTAAAGAAGTGATAAATATGAATGAAGAAATACAAAAGTATGAAGATATAGAAAACATGAGAAGATTAAAGAAAGAATTACCAGAGCAGTGTAAAAACTGTTCTTTTTTAGAAATTATAAACTTACGAGAAAACAAAGTATTTTGTCCTTACATGATTAAAGAAAAGTGCTTGATTAAATGAAATTCGAATTATGATGCACAAAAAAATATATATGAATGGAGAAGCTATCAATGAAAGGTGAAACAATCAAAGAAAATGACAAACTGAAATTCAAAGGATATGATTACAACATTGCAAAGATTTATAATTATGACAAGATATTTAAAGACAAAGAATTAATAGTAGAAAAAATTCTACGATGTCCTTGCGAAAAAGGAGAAAATGATAAAATAAAATTTAAAGGAATAGAAGGATATTACAGATCAATATTTTTCGAGAAGGAGGAAAAGTATGAAAAATCTATTAGAAGTAATGAATAATAATTTAGGAACAAACTTTAGAACAGTAGCAGAATATGGAGCAAATGCTGATAAGATAGACATGACAATAGTAGCACAAACATTATATCAATATATGCTATATCAAGAAAGTATAGATAAAGTAGATATGAATAATTTTAAAGTACAATTACAAATAAAGAAAGACAAATAAATATGTATACAGCTGAACAAATAACAAAATTAATAGCAGATGGTAACAAGAAGAAATTCTATGATGACTCTTATTGGATTAACTTATCAAACAGAATACTGCAAAGAGATGGAAATGAATGTCAAGAATGTAAAAAAGAAGGAAAGTTAACAATAAAACAACATGACAAGAAACTTGACATACATCATATTAAAGAGCTAGAAACAAATCCAGAGTTAGCTTATATAGAAAGTAATTTAGAAACAGTATGTGTACATCATCATAACATATTAGATAATAAAGTACTAAATAAAAATACAAAACAAAAATTTATAAATGAGGAGAGATGGTAAGATGGCTAAAACTAAAAAGATAGAAACAGAAGAAACTGAAAATGATATTAAAGTAAATGAAATAGAAGCGGAAGTAGATACTGATACAGTAAATACAGAAGCGGAAAATATAGATGAAATGAAGTTAGAGATATACAAACATACATATAGCGTAAGTGAATTAATAAAAATAATGAATAAAAAAAAGAAAACATATTTAGAGCAGGAAACAGCAAATAGATTTAAAGAACTAATGTTCAATTATTATAGAGGAATAGAATACGCAGTATTAAGAAACTGCTGTGGTAAAAGTTATACTATACAAGATTTAAAAAAGAGATTAGATTATGATATTATAGACAGAAGATGTAGTAGAAAGAATATGAGATTTGACAGGAAGACTGTTGATGCAGTCATAAAATTTGTAGAAAATTACAATAAATAATACCCCCTGTCAAAACTTTTGGGGTCGTCACGGGGATCTCCCGAACGAGGAGCTTGCTCATAAAAATAGATTTTTTGTAAATTTTCGCATGAGGGGAGGTAGAATTAAAAGAATGCCTAAAGAATCTAAAGAAAACTTGAAAAAATATGAAGAATTAAAAAAGACATTAGAGGAACAACTTATAACACAAGACAATTACAACAAAATCACTATGGAATTATTAGAAAAGTATATTAAATTCACTAAAATTGAAGACAAACTAAATGAAGACATAGAAGATAGAGGGGTAAGTATAGCCTGGAATAATGGTGGTGGTCAAAAAGGTCGCAAGAAAAATGACAGCATTGCTGAGTTTACGAAGGTAAATGCTCAAAAATTGAAAATACTTGATAAACTTGGAATAAAAGCACCTGAATCGAAAGATGAAGGTGATGGAGAATATGAAGTATAACAAATATATTGATAGATGGTTTGAAATTGTAGAAAATGAAGAAATAAAAGTTTGTGAAGAACAAAAGCAAATGGTAGCATGGCTAAAAAATAAACTAGATACAGAAAATATCATAATAAAACATGAAGAAATTGAAAAAGCAATAGTAACAAAAGAAAAGTGGTTTGAATATCCGCTTTTAGATTGGGAAAAATTTCTTGATGCATGTGAATATGGATTATATTATGAAGATGACTCGTTAGTATTTAACGAGTTCTTTATTATGGGTGGAAGAGGTTTTGGAAAGAATGGATATATAAGTACAGAGATATTTTATCAGACAACTAAACAACACGGAATCAAAAAATATGATATAGATATAATAGCAACGTCAGAAGACCAAGCTAAAACTTCTTTTACAGATGTTCACGATATGATAGAAGATAATTCAAAATTATCAAAAGCTTTTAACATAACTTTAGAAGAAATTGAAAATAAAACAACAAGGTCTACTATTAATTACAATACAAGCAATTCAAAGACAAAAGATGGTAGAAGACCACGGACATGTATTTTTTGATGAGATACATGCATATGAAGATTACAAAAACATAAAAGTACATACATCTGGAGGAGGAAAAAAGAAGAATTTTAGAGTAACATACATTACAACAGATGGCGATGTACGAGGTGGAGTAATCGATGATTATAAAAAAGAAGCAAAAGATGTTTATAGTGGTGTAATTAAAAATACAAGGACTTTATTTTTTATATGTAAATTAGATAATGAAAAAGAAGTAGAAGATCCTAGTAATTGGATAAAAGCAAATCCATCCTTAAATAAATTTAAGGATTTAATGAATACAATGCTAGACGAATATCAAAAAGCTTTAAGAAGACCATCACTATTCCACGAATTTATGACTAAAAGAATGAATATACCACATCAAGACGAAACTAAGGTGGTTGCTAGTTGGAAAGATATTTTAGAAACTAATCAGGAAATTCCAAATTTAGAAGGTGAATCTTGTATTGGAGGACTAGATTATGCAAGCGTAAGAGATTTTTGCGGTTGTGGATTATTATTTAAAAAAAATAGTAAAAAGTATTGGCTACATCACACATTTATAAACAAAAATAGTCCGCATTTAAAATTAATAAAAAAAGAAATATTAGAAGAAGCAGAAGCAAAAGGTGAAATTACATATATAACTAAACCAACTATTCCACCGGAAACAATTGCAGAATGGTTTATAGAGCAGATGGGTAAATATAATATAATAGCTATAGCGATAGATAAAGTAAAAGCAAATTATTTTATAGAAGCTTTTGAAAAAGTAGGATTAACATTACGAACTGCAAGTAATAAAACAGGTGAAATAGTAATAGTGAGAAGCGGAGAGTTCACAGATACTATGGTTTATGGCGTTCTTGAAGATTGGTTTGGAAACCATAACTTGGTTTTTGGGGATAGCACATTAATGAGATGGTATGTTAATAACACAGCAGTAGAACCAAGAAAAAATGGAAATAAAGTATTTGTAAAAATAGAACAACAAAGTAGAAAAAATGACGGATTTATGGCTTTAACACATGCTACTAGTATACAAAATGAATTAAAAGAATCACAACAAATAGATGAAAATTATTTAAAGACATTTCTAAAAACTTATTAAAAGGAGGTGGGAGTTTGGGATTTATAGAAACTGCATCAGATTATATGAAAAAATGGTTTAATAAAAATGATGTAATATGTTTAAGTCAATGTATAGATTTAATAAACGAAACTTGCTATAAAGAGTTGGGGTTACGAAAAGTAATTTCTTTATTAGCAAGTTCTTTTATTTGCACAGAATTTAAAACATACGAAAATCATAAAGAAGTAAAAAAGAATATGTATTACAAATTAAACGTTGCACCAAATTTAAACTCAAATAAATATGATTTTTATTTTAAATTTTTAACACAGTTAATAAGAAATCAAGAAGCTTTAATAATAAATTTAAATAATAATTTATTTGTAGCAGATAGTTTTGAAATTAATAAATTGGCCTTAAAAGATTATTATTTTGAAAAAGTAGTGATAGACGATTATCAATTAAAAGATAGGTTTTATATGAACGATGTGTTTTATTTTAGTCTAAATGACTCTAGATTAAAATCATTGATTAATTCTATAGATAACAATTATTCTAAAATCTTAGGTGCTATGCAAAATGCTTATGTAAGAGACAAAATGCGAAAAATTATTGTTAATTATGATTCAACTAATAACTTAAAGGATGGAAAAGACAATGATTTGCAAAATTTAATTGATAGCATTATAAAGCCATTTATTGAAGGTGAAAGAAATGTTTTAACATTACCAAAAGGATTCTCTTTAACTAATTTAGATGAAAAAAGTTCGAAAACAAATACTGATAAAGTATCTGATATGAAAGAGGCAGGAAAAGAAATTTTAGAAAATATAGCATCTATATTTAATATTCCTGTTGACTTAATTTATGGCAATAAGAATGAATTGAAAGAACAGGAACAAATATATATGACACATGCATTAAAACCTTTTGCAAGTATGTTCAATTCTGAAATTAACAAAAAGGCATATTCGAAACAACAGTACTTAAAAGGAACATATATAAAAATGGATTTAATAACAACAGAATTTATAAATTGGCTAAAAGAGGCAGACTCTTTAGATAAAGCATTTAGAATAGGATTTAAGCACAACTACTTATTGAACAAATTAGGGGAAGAACAATTAGATGAAAAATGGGCTGATAAATCTTATGTAACTAAAAATTATATGAAAGTTGAAGGAGGTGAGGAAGAATATGAACAGAATTAAGCAACAAGCTGGAAATAGTGTAAATATCTATTTATATGGCGATATTGCCGATTACTGGTGGGATGATGAATCTAATTCTGCTAAGTGTTTAAAAGACAAACTTGCTGAATTAAACGATATCACGGAAATAAATCTACATATAAATTCTTTGGGTGGTGATGTTATTGAAGGCATAGCGATGTTTAACTTACTAAAACAACACCCTGCAAAAGTTAATGTATACGTTGACGGATTTGCATGTTCTATTGCAAGTGTAATAGCAATGGCAGGAGATACAGTATATATGCCTAAAAATTCTATGATGATGATTCATAATTGTTGGACTTATACAGGAGGAAATTCAAAGGAATTAAGAAAAACAGCAGATGATTTAGATAAAATTATGGAAACATCAATTGAATCATATCTATCAAAAATAAATATAAGTAGAGAGGAATTAGTCGAATTACTAGATGCGGAAACGTATCTTACTGCTGAGGAATGCTATAATATGGGGTTCGCAGATATACTGATGCCAATTTCTGAAAGTATTGAACAATCAGCAACAAAGAGTTTTTTGCAACTAGCGAAACAAAATAAAGAATTAAAACAAAATGCAGAAAAAACAAAATTTATGGAGAAAGAAAATAAAGAAATAAATTTTGAAAAAATCTGCGAGATGTTAGAAAACAAATATGAATTAAAAATAAAAGAAAAAGAAGAAAGACCAAAAAACAATGTTTTTGAGTCTTTTTTTAACGCAATTTTGAAGGAGGAAAAATAATTATGAGTTCAGTAAAAGATTTAAATAGAGAAGATATTAAAGAAAAGGCTTTAAAAGCTATGGAAGAAGGAAAAACAGAAGAACAAGCAGAAGTAATGCAACAATGGATGGAATTAGTAGCACAGGAGGTTGCAGAAAGAGTAACAAAAGAACAAGCTACATTTCAAAACGATACAATGATATTAACAAATAGAGGAGCAAAACAATTAACAAGTGAAGAAGTAAAATATTTTGAGAAATTAGCAGATGCAATGAAAGCAACAAAAGTAAAAGAAGCATTAACAGATATGGATGTTGTAATGCCAACTACAACAATAAATAGAGTATTTGAAGATTTGGTAGAAGCACATCCACTGCTTTCTAAAATAAAAGCGATGAATGTAACAGGAATCACAGAGGTAATTAAAAGAACAGGTGATGTTGAAGAAGCTTGGTGGGGTAAGCTTTGTGATGGAATAAAGAAAGAATTGGAAGCAGGGTTCAAAAAAGAATCTACAACTCTTTATAAATTAAGTGCATTCTTACCTGTTTGTAAAGCTTATCTAAAATTAGGTCCAGCGTGGTTAGAGACATACATAAGAACAATATTAACAGAAGCTATGTCTAAAGGATTAGTTAAAGCAATTGTAACAGGAACAGGTGTAGAACAACCATATGGAATGGACAGAGATCTTGAAGCAGCTGTAACACCAGGAGAACCAGTTCCAAGAAAAACTGCTATAAAAATTAAAGACTTTGAACCAAAAACACTAGGAAAAATAATTGCAAAACTTACAAACGGAGGAAAAAGGGTTGTTACAAAAGTAACTTTAGTAGTAAATCCTATTGATTACTGGGAAAAAGTGTGGGCTATAACAACAACTAAAAATGCATTAGGACAATATATAGCAAATCAATTCCCATTCCCAGTTGATATAATACAAGAATCTTCAGTAGCTGTAGGCGAAGCTGTTATAGGGCTAGCAGAAAAATATGATTTATCAGTCGGAATGAATCAAAAAATAGAATATTCTGATGAGTTCCATTTCTTAGATGATGAAAGAGTATATTTATCTAAATTATATGCAAATGGAAAAGCAAGAGATAACAATTCATTCTTATTACTAGATATTTCAGCTGTTACTGCTGAAGAAACTGTAAATGCATAGGATGTGATGTAAGTGAATCTAGATAATGAGATAAAAAAAGATGATGAATTTCTAGAGGAAGTTAAAAACAATTTAAATATAACATGGAAGGACGATGAGACAGATAACAAAGTAAGAGGTTATATAAAACAAGGAGTAGAAGTCTTGCAGGATGACGTCAAGACTTCTATTGACTTTTATGATGATAATATAGCACGAGGGCTTTTAAAAACTTTCTGTAGATATGCATGGAATAATTCAGAAGAGTATTTTATTGAAAATAATCTACATTATATTTTGAAGTTAGAGGTTAAATATGGCAAAAGTTAATTTTATAAGAAATAGTAAAAACTATCATGAAACATACAATGATGGTATTTTGTATTTTGGAAATATTAAGATATTGAAAAATGCAAAAAAAGAAAAAGTTGGAGAAGAAATTATAATGCAAGGTAAAAGGCCTTTTGCATATGTGAATATAAGAGATAGCGATAATAATATAGCAGAATCTTTAGGATATACAATTGATAAAAAAGTAAGAATCCCACTTTCTTCACTTCCTGAAAATATAAAAATAAAAATCAATAATGATAATGATATTTATGAAGTAAAGAAAAGGGATTCTAGTGACAATAAAAACATATATCTATATTTACAAAAAGCTACTAATAAAAAAGTAGGTGATGTTAATGGATGATGAAAAAATAATAGAAGCATTAGAAACGTTTGATTTAACTGTTGGAAACAAGAGAATTTATGAAAATGAACTTAATGGAAATTACAATTACTTCATTTTTCGTAGAGGTGGACTTATTGATAATGGATGCGGAAGATATGTGAGAAAAATATATATTTCATATGTGTATGAAGGAGAACAAAAAATCTCTGATTTCAAAATTATAAATAAAATAAAACAATTAGGTCTAAACTTTACTGGGTCAGAAACTGACGATGTTCAATTAGCTGATACAAATACATGGATAGATATGAATACATTTGTATTTGAAAGACCTGAAAGGGGTTAAAATGAGTAAATACAATGAATTAACGTTAGATTTTGTTGAGTTAGCTAAATTTGAAGAAAGAATAAAAGCTTTACCTCGCAAAGCAGAATATGAAATAAATGATTATTTATGGAATGATGCAGGTAATATTTTAAGAAAACAGGTATATGCAAATATGCCGCGTTCAACGAAGAATAAAGCTAAGGTAAAGAATGCTCCGAAAGTGCATGCAAAAGATGTTGAAAGTTTGGATAAAGCAACATTTAACTTAGGAGTAAGAATACAAACACATTTAAAGCCAAAGTCGAAAGATTTTGGTTATTTAATATTTCCTGATGAAGGTAGAGGATTTAGACAAAAAAGAAAAGGAGAGCAAGCTTTTTTTAGTAAAGCTCTTGATAATAAAGAAAATGAAATAGCAGAAGGACTGTTAAATCATTTAGATAAAAAAATAGAGGAGGAATTACAATGAAACAAGTTGAGGAATTTGATGATTATAAAATAATAGAAGGATCAATACAATTTAAAAATGAAACTGCAATTGCTTTTGGTTGCATTGGAACGTTAGATGGAACTTCTAATGTAGAAGAAGTTGTAAAAAAATGTGAAGGCGTAATTGTAAAAAAAATAAAAAGAATAACTGATATGACTGTTGCATTAACAGGACATGCTAAGATTCCATCATCTCGAAAAATAATGGGATTAAGCAATGAAGGACTAAAGACAGGCGTATATGCTTATGGTACTGATACGTTTTCTAATCCATTTGTTTTTGCAGCAAAAGTACAAGATATGGACGGAAATATAAAATACATAGCATTTCCTAATCTAGAGAATGTAAAAGGATTATCTGTAAAAGTAAACAATGATACAACAGAAATCGAAATGAAAGATTTTGAATTTTCAGCTTTAGCAGATAGTAATAAAAAATTCTACTATGAAGCTTATGAAGACGAATTAGAAGATAATACAGTAAAAGAAAAATGGCTAACAAATTTTACACCTGATTTAGTAAAATTAACCGATCCTCAAGGTTAAAATATTGTCGAAAAATGTCTATGACTTTTCCTTGCTGTAATTTGTAATAAAATGTAGAATTATAGCAAGGAGGGAGATAATTAATGAAAACTAAAAAGACGATACTATTAACAGGAATCTTATTGATAGGAATATTGTTTCTTACAGGTTGCGAGAAACAAAATGATATTAATAGCGAAGCTAATTCAACAAAAAATATTCAAAATAAAGTTGAGAATATGTTTCAAAACAATAAAGATAATACAATATCAAATACAACCAATAAAAGTGAAAGTAATGCAATTTTAAGTGAGAACAATACAGTTTTATTAAGTTCTGATAAAAGTATAAATGGTACAACTACGCCTTTGCCAACGGAGTCTAGTCAAAAGCCTAGCAATATAGAATTAATGAGTTATGCGCAAACTGTTCTAGATAGAAATTTAGACAATCCAAAATATTCTAGAAATGAAAATGACTATACTTTTGTAAATACTTTGTTACGATATAAAATAGGTGGTAAGGTTACAGTAAATTCAAAAGAAGAAAAATTTTATTTAATAATTCAATTTACAGATAATACATACACAGAATACGATGTAGTATCATTGCAAATTGGAAACAATAAAATAATAAAATAAGAAACACTTACATAATGAAGTGAACCCAAATTGTTAGACAAAAAATGTTTAACAAGGAGGGTTTTTCTTTTACAAAAAATAATTAAAAAAATATTAAAAAACCTCTTGACATCATGACGTCACGTATGATATTATGACGTCAATGAAAGAGAGGTGAGAAAAATTAAACAAACAACAGTAAGGATTGATGATGAGTTACTAAAACAAGTTAAATATAAATTATTAGAAGAAAACAAATCATTTAATGAATATGTTATAGAACTTATCAAGAAAGACTTAGAAAAATAAAATATAGGCACAGTTGTAAGAAACTTTGGTCGGTGACATACAACTATACCTATCGTCTAGAGATTAACTCTATCTATGAAATATTATATCATAGAATTAGGGAAATCTCAACTTAAAATGAAAAAATTTTTAGAGGAGGTTTCTTTTATTATGGAAATTTTAATAACAGGAATATTTACAATTATATTATTAGGAATATATGCATCTTTAGGTTTTGTTGGCTTTATGTTTATACAACTAATAAGCTATAGGATTTTTAATTTTAATATTTATAAAAATCTTATGAAGATGTTGGAGGTGCAAGCATATGAAAATTAAAGAAATAAAAAAAGATGATTTAGTACTTTGGAGCAAACCAAAAAGAATAAAAGGTAATTGGTTTAATGCTATTATCGAGAAGGTTATATACAAAACAAGAAATATTCAATTTATTATGAGGTGCAATTATAATGAGTTAAGTTATATTGTGGTAAGTACCACACCTTTAACTAAAGAAGATATAGACAATATAAATATTAATGATTATATATCCGAAAATGGAAATCCTTTATTTAGCAGAGGTATACCATATCAGAAAGTAGGTGTTGCTTAATGGAAGAATATACAAATGCTTTAAAAGGATATTTACAAGACAGAAGAAACTGTAAAAGAACAATATACAAAATTATGGGGACTATATACAGAGGAGTAAATAAAGGAAGATTTACTTTAGACGAAGGATTAACAGCACTGAAAAAGTTGCCAAGAAAGGATAAATCGATATGCAAGAGTTAACAGAGTTTAATATAGAAAAAACAACAGCAGAAATTCTTATATTAAAAGACCAAACTGCTCAGAATATAATAGAAATAGGTAAAAGACTTATAGAGGTAAAAGAAAATTTGCAACATGGAGAATTTTCAGAATGGTTAAAGAAAAGAGTAGATATAAGCCATAGAACAGCAAATAATTTTATGAAAGTTGCAACAACTTTTTCAAATTCGCAATCGATTGCGAATTTAGGAAGTACAAAATTGTTTCTTCTTGCAGGTTTAGATGAAGAAAATAGAGAAGAAGTAATGCAAGAAAACAATATAGAAGAAATGACAACAAGAGAATTAGAACAAGTTGTAAAAGAAAAGAAAGAAATAAAAAAACAGTTAGAAGCAGAAAAAGAATATTCAGAAGAACTTCAAGAAGCAATAAAAGAAAAAGAAATTCAAATAAGAAATTTGCAAAATGAAATAGAAAACGTTTCAAAACCTGAAGTACAAGTAGTTGAAAAAGAAATTATTAAAGAGGTAATACCAGAAAATCTTATTCTAGAAAAACAATCATTAGAAGACGAGTTAGAAACATTAAGAAAAAGGGCAGAAAAAGCTGAGAATACTGTAAATCGATTAAAATTAGATAAAGAAATAAATCAAGATAAAGTATATACAAATATAAAATTAGACAACTTACTAGTAAATATAACGGATTTTTTAAATAATGCTTCTAAATACACATATTTAAAAGATGAACTACAAAAAATACCATCTAAAAATAAAAGGATAGTAGAGAATAAAATTCAAGAAATAGAAAATTGGGCATTATTAATGAAACAAGCATTAAACAATGAACAAAACGTTGTTGGAAATATAATATTTAGTGAAGGAGAAATAATAAATGAGTGATATGATATTAAAAAAAAAGAAAGAAATATCTAATGAGGATATGTTAAAAAGTTTAATGGAAAGTCAAACAATTATGAATTATGCATTTGCAGGATTTAAAACTGAAACAGAGCAAAAATTTAATGAAGTCGATAATAAATTACAAGAACATGATGAAATAATAAAAAGGAAAATATATTTAAGTTCAAATAAAGCAAGATTATTAAGAAAAGCTGTTAAAGAAAAAGTAAAAATAGTATGTGAAGAAAATAATTTAGATTATCATCAAATGAAATCAAAAATATTTCCTAGGGTATATGGAAAGCTAAATGACCAATACGGGGTAGCGACATACAGAGAATTACCAGAATATTTTTGGGATGATATACTTGAAAATTTAGATAATATGGAAATAAAAGTTAAAGATTTAGTAAATCAAGTAGCATAAATAAAAATCAAACGTCAGATTAACTCTGGCGTTTTTATTATGGGAGGGAAAAATGGTAATAAATAATAAAGAAATAAATTTGAAAATAACACCTACGGCTCTTAGAAAAATAGAAGAAAAATATGAAGATTTTGACATATTAAAACTTCTAAGAGACATTCAAGAACAAGAAAAAGAACCAAGGATGTCTGATTATTATAAACTTGTATATACAGGTTATCTAGGAGCAACAGGTGAAGAGATAGATTATGATGATTTTTTAAAGTTAATAGAAGATATTGACATGTTAGAAATAAATAAAGTAGGAGTAAATCTTTTATTAAAAAGAAAAAACTAAAATTCCAAGAAGGATTTAAAAAAGTCACAAAAAAAGCAAAAAGTAAATATCAAAAACCAAACATACATATCGAAACTGTAGCAGATATGTATGTTTTTTATGTGCAAATTTATAAAATTGATATAGAAACTTTTTGGGAGAGTGACATATCCTTCTTGGACAATATTGTAGAAAACAAAATAGCTTATGAAAATTATATAAGTAATCCAGAGGAGGTTAAGTGATGGCTAAGAACAAACAAAGTATAAAAATAGATGCAGATGCACAAGGTTTCATACAAGAAATTGAAAAATCTACTAAAAGTATTACATCACTTAATAAAGAACTGAAGTTAAATCAGCAACAATTAAAAGGTAGTGAAAATAATACAGACTTATTAACAACAAGAGTACAAGAATTAAAAGAAAGATATGAACAACAAACAAAAATAGTAGAAAATACAAATAAAGCATACCAAAAGTCTGTAGAGCTGTTCGGTGAAAATTCAGAAGAAACTGAAAAATGGAAAAACAAATTAGTTGAAGCAAAAGAAAAACAGGAAAATTATAAAAATGCACTGAATGAAACTAATAAAAAATTAATGTTACAATCTGAAGCATGTATAAAAGTAGGAGAAAAAATCGAAAAACTAGGAAATAAATTAACAACTGCAGGAGAAAAAATAGAAAAAGTAGGAAATAAGTTATCTGTAGTAAGTGCAGGTATTGTAGCAGTTGCAGGAGGTTCACTAAAGGCTTCTATTGATTTTGAAAGTGCTTTTGCAGGTGTAGAAAAGACAGTAGATGCCACAACAGAACAATTAGAAGAATTAAGACAAGGGATATTAGACATGTCTACACAATTACCTTCTAGTGCTGTAGAAATAAGTGGAGTAGCAGAAGCGGCAGGACAATTAGGTATACAAACAGAGAATGTATTATCTTTTACTAAAACTATGATTGATATGGGAAACTCTACAAATTTATCTTCTGACGAAGCAGCTACATCTCTTGCTAGATTTGCTAATATTACACAAATGAGCCAAAAAGATTTTGATAAGTTAGGATCTTCTATAGTTGATTTAGGTAATAATTTTGCTACAACTGAATCTGAAATAGTTGAAATGGCACTAAGATTAGCGGGAGCAGGACATCAAGTTGGAATGTCAGAGGGGCAAATTTTAGGTTTAGCTACAGCTCTAAGTTCTGTTGGAATTGAAGCAGAAATGGGAGGCTCAGCACTCTCTAAGGCAATGGTAAAGATGCAAAACGCTGTCGAAATGGGAGGAAAGAAGCTGGATTCTGTATTAAAGAAAACAGGAATGTCTTTAAGAGAATTAGAGTTAATGTCTGCTAATGACTCTATGGGATTTAAAGCACTTGCAGATGAAATTGGTATGACTAGCACAGAACTAAAGCAATTTATAACAGCAGGAACTAACTTACAAGATTTTGCAAGCATATCAGGAATGACAGCTGAGCAATTTAAAAAAGCATGGAAAGAAGATGCTACAAGTGCACTAACTGCTTTTATAAAAGGCTTAGGAACTGCTGAAGAAAAAGGAGAAAGTGCAATTGTTCTACTTACAGAAATGGGATTGTCTGAAGTAAGATTAAGAGACTCTTTGTTAAGAGCTGCAAATGCAGGAAATTTATTTAATAGTGCTATCGAAACAGGAACAAAAGCATGGAAAGATAATACTGCGCTTACGAATGAAGCAACAAAAAGATATGCAACAACAGAATCGCAAATGAAAATGTTAAAAAACGAAGCTGTAAAATTAGGGATTGAATTTGGAAATGAATTAGCACCTTCTTTAAGAACATTATTGAAAGATATAAAGCCCGTCTTATTAACAGTGTCTAATGCGGTGAAGAAATTTAGTGAGTTAGATTCTACAACTAAACAAAATGTAATTAGATTTACTGCTATGGTTGCAGTAGCAGGACCCCTAGTAAAAACAATAGGTAATATAACAACAGGTACAGGAAATCTAATAAAATCGTATGGTAATGCTATAAAATGTGTAGGTAATCTTTCAGCAAAGTTATCTATAAATCAAACAACGTTAAAAGCTAATACTACTACAACAATAGCGGCAACTACAGCAACTAAATTACAAACAACTGCAACAACAACACAAGCAGTTGCTACATCAGGAGCAACACTAGCTACAAATGCACTAAAAGTAGCAATGATAGCGCTACCTTTTGTAGGCGTTGTAACAGGCATAATAAGTGTAATATCAATGATGAAAACTTTTTCTGAATCACAGGAGGGAGCTACTCAAAGTACAGAAAGTTTAAAAAATGAAATTAACGAGTTAAAAGATGCAAGACAAGAATTAACTGATACACAAAAAAAACAAGTAAATGAAGGCTTGTCTGAAATAAAACATATTCAAAATTTATGCTCTGAATTAAAAAATCTTACAGAAGAAAACGGAAAAGTAAAAGAAGGATATGAAGGAAGAGTAAATTTCATATTAAACGAAGTTAATGAGGCACTTGGTACAGAATACAAGTTGACAGATGGTGTAATTCAAAAATATGACGAATTAACTAAATCTATTGATAATCTAATATTAAAGAAGAAAGCTCAAACAATATTAGATTCTCAAGAAGAAAAATATAAGAATGCACTAAATGAATATGGGAAAGTTTTAAATAGTCTAGTAGAAACAGAACAGGAATATTTAAATAATAAAGATAAACTATTACAAAAAGAAAAAGAGTTACAAGAAAATCAAGCTAAAGGCGGTATGGAGAATTTAAAACTTACACAACAACTAAAAGAGGAAGTATCAACTTTAAAAGAAAAAACAGACACATATGAACAACAGAAAGAAGTTTTGCAAGGATACTACGATGATATCGCAATATATGAACAAAATGCATCTTTAATAGCAAGTGGAACAGCAGAAAATTTACAGAAGGTTGCTGATAGTGTTAATTATAGTTATCAAAAAAGAAGTAATAGTGCAGTTGAAAATTTGAAAATTCAAATAGCAAACGAAGAATATCAATTAGGAGTGCTTAAACAGAACTTTAAAGACACAGAGGATGATAAGTGGAAAATACAAATCGAATCTAGTGAGAAAAGAATACAAAGTTTAAAAGATGAACTGAAAGCTCAAACAAGCACATTAAATACAAATACTAGTGTTGTTGAAGCATATAAAAGTCTATGTAGCAAAGTGTGCGCTGAAGGAGAAAAGATAGATTTAAGCAATGTGGGAGAAAAATGGATCAAAAGCTTAAATAAAGGATTAAGAGATAATGTAGGACTCTTGAATGGAACAATGACATCTGTTGCCGCGGCATTAAGTGTAAAAACAAACAATATTAATGTATCTTCAACGTCAGGACATGCTGATGGGTTAGCTTATGTTCCTTACAATAATTATGTTGCAAGACTACATGAAGGCGAAAGAGTACTAACTAAAAAGGAAAATGCAGAATATATAAGAAATAATATAAGCAATAAAAATAGTAGAAATGTAACATTGAATATATATACACAAAGTGTAACAGATGGAGAAATAAGGAGAATAAAAAGAGTTATAGAAAGCGATTGGGGTGATAGAATTTAGTATGTTTGATTCTAAAGATATTAGAAATTTTTATTTCGAAAATGAAATAGGACAGAGGATAGATTGCCAAAAGATTGACGGCAATCTATTTTTATACAATGTAACAGGTTTAGGATTTGAAAAAGAAACCGAATATGTGCAAATAGGCAATACTTTTGTGAAGAATAAAGAAAATATAAAGCAAAATATTATAGAAGGAGAATTAGAGTTCTATAATATGACATATGATGAATATACTAATTTCATTGATTTCGTATTATCGTCTAAATCTTTAAAATTAATATACGTACCAAAAATATCTCAAAGAAAGGAATTTTATAGAGATATAGATATAGTTAAAATAGATAAAAATGAAGAAGATGACTATAATGTACTAATATCTCCGATAACAATATACTGTAAATCATTATGGTATAAACAAGATGTTGCTATATATACAATTAAAGCACAAGATGATGAAATTAGATGGGATTTTAGATGGGATAGTAGATTTATAGATTATGATACAAGAACCTTATCTTACATAAATAAAGGACATGTAGAAGCACCTGTTTTAATTGAAATGTTGGGGCATTTAGTAAATCCGAAAATTGAGCTATATATTGAAGGAGAACTGTATCAAACAGTTGCTTTTAATGTAGAAATAGCAGAATATGAAAAACTACTATACAGTACAAAGGAAAATGAGTTTTATATAAGAAAACAAAATACAGATGGAACAATAGAGGATTTATATGATTTAGATTTTATCGACTTTTACAATGATAATGTTATTAGACTACCTTTAAATAAATCTTGTGAAATAAGGTTAAAAGCAGATAATGAAGTATTAAATGCACAAGTAACTATATTAGCTTACTATAAAGCTGTATAAAGGAGTGTTAATATGAACAATATGACAATAAATTTTAATGAAAAAAATTATCTAGCAACTTATAATGAACAAACAGGATATTATGAAGTAGAAATAATAGCACCTGTTATAGGCGGAATATACAATGCAGATATAACATTTACAGATTTAGCAGGTAGAACTTATGAAGATACTCAAAAGGTACAAGTTTTTACTAAAGAAAAAATAAAAATAGAAACTAATAAAGTTTTTGTTTGGATATTTGATTATAAGAACTTTAAAGTAAAAGATATAGTAGAAATAGCAGATTATGAAATATGTATAGACGAAGAAACAAATGCTACTACATTGTTAAAGATTCTTAAGAAAACAAATGCTAAAGCAAGAGACATAATAGCAGTAAAGAAAAACAATGAGGTTGTTTTTTGGGGAGTAATGAAACAAGTACAAAATGAAGATCGGTAAGCTACTTTATGAATTTGTTTTAAAATATATAACAAACATGTTTGATCAAAACGTTAAATTAGAACATGAGGAATTAATAAAAACAACAGGAATAGAAGATTTTATTGCAAAAGCTATAACAGACAATTTTATTTCTAATGCAGATGCATTTATTAATAAAAATTACTTACAAGTAGTTGCGAAGACACATACTAAAAAACAAACGTCTGTAACTAATGTTCAAGACGGAATTTACAATCTACATACATATATGACAAATTGTACACAAAATTATGATATTGTGTACGATTTTTCTATTGTAAATAAAAAATTAGTAATAACAATAGAAAATAAGTCGTATAAAAAACAATTAATAGATGTAAAAGCACATGCAATATCTAATTATTCAGAAGTGTTTGAAACTGATGTAGTAAGTAAAGTAATAGTTTTAACAAGTACACAAACTTATACATTGTATTTAAAAAATGATAGGACTACTACAACGAACATGAATGACACTAACAGAGTAAAAGGTAAAGTAGAAACCGTTTATACGGAAAACTACGAAGATGCACAACAGAAAGCTTTAGATGTGATGAAATCTAATGCTTATAATCATAATATTACATTTAATTTATATGACAAAATAATGAAGATAGGAACACCTATTGCAATAAAGACTAAAGAGTCTTTAATTTTTGATACTTATATATCTGCAATAAGAATAACACCTGCAAAGTTTATTGAGTATACTTGCGGAAATATAAGAATTAAGTTTATAGATAAATTTAATCAAGAGAGGAGAAAATAATATGTTAAAAGGACATGTATTTAGTAAGCAACTATTTGGAAATCCGATTTTTGCACTATTTATAAATACTTTTTTAAACGGAACAAATGGGGTTTCTAACAATTATAAAAACGGAATGCAGGTAACTTATAATGAAAATATAGTAACAATACAAAGTGGGGCAGCATGTATTCAAGGTAGATTTCTAGAAGAAGATACATCTTCTAGCATATCTGCGGGAACAAGCACTGCTTTTTGCAAATTAGTTATAGAGATAGATTTAGATAAAACAAACACAGAAAGTGAGTTTAATCAAGGCGTCTATAAGATAGTAAAAGGTACAAGTAGTTATCCGGTTTTAACACAAACTAATATAGTTAAAAATAATTCTGGAAAATATCAATATGAATTAGCAAGATTTAAAACAGGAGCTAATGGGATAACTGATTTTCAAGATATGAGAACGTTTTTAGATTTTGATTCTATATACAATTCAATAACATCAGAATATAGAAGTATATTAACACAGTTACAAAAAGAACTATCTGAAGTAGAAGATGGAAGTGCTTATATTTTAAACGAAGTAGAAGAAGAAACTGTATCGGGATCGGAAGGAAGTTTAGATGAAGGAAGTTTTTCTTATATAGCAACTTTTAAAAAAATAGGAAAAATAGTAAATGTAACTGTCGCGGTAACGAGTAATATGAAAAACGTACTAATTATTCGTAATATTCCGAGTTTTGCAAAACCTTCAAACAGTGCTAATGGCGATTCAATAGCTAGTTCAGTATTAAAAGACCGCGGAAATATGGGCGGAGAGGGTGTTGCAGCTATATATGTTTCAGAAGAAGGAAATGTTAATATAAAAATATATACAGAGCAAGACAGTGTAAATACAAAAATGAAATTTGTTGGCAATTTAACTTATATATGTTAGAAAGTGAGAAATAAAATGTTTGAGATAAAAGAAAAAATATTAGAACCGAGCAAAATATATGCAGGTTCTAGTTTTTTATTAAAAATACGAGTAAAAAACACATCAAAATTATTAAGGGTAAAAGATATAAATTTTATGTTTGTAAAAGATTACAATATTACACCAATGAATTTATTATCTACAACTAAAAGTAATGCTAATGAAAAGATAGATGGAAGCAGCTATTTTTAAGACTTTAATTAAACGAAAAAGTAGAGAAACAAGAAAAGATAATAAATAAATTATTAGAAAAATTAAATATAAAAAAGGAGGATTTAGATGCTTAAAACTGATTTTTTAGGACTTAATTATCACCCAAACCCGGCTACAAACACAGACGCAGTAGATGCAGAGAAATACTTTAACGAAAATTATTTTACAATAGATGCAAATGCAAAATCTGTTAATGAACAATTAAATAAACAGATTAGCAAAGTTGAACAACTTCAAACTGAGAACAGCGAGTTAAAAGCTCAAATACCAGAACGGTAATGTAGAAGGCAACAGTGTACATATAGAAGACAGTTCGAACTTAGAAATGAAGTGGAAATTAAAAGGTGGGCATAAGCAAGAGACAAGCAGTACAATGCCGTCTGCAGATTATCCGAGTGAAATTGAAACAGTAGGAAGTAATGTGAATCTTTTTTACATAGAACATGACGAAGAAAAAAATGGAATAAAATTCACTAAAAACGTAGATGGCTCTTACAATATTTTTGGAACAGCTACAGCAGACGCATATTTTGGAACATCTCTTTCTATTCAAGATTCAAAATTGATAAATGGTGAAACATATAATATTCATTCAAATATTGCAGTATCGGTTAGTGAAATTGAAATATTAGTTGAAGGTTATAAAAATAACACATGGAGAGGTCATTTGTTGAAAGGAGCTTCTTGTCCGGCTGTTGCTACTGTCAACTTGACAGATTTAACTCATGTAAGATTCGGCATAAGAGTTAAAAAAGGTACGTCTATAGATATATCTGATTTCAAAATAAAACTAGAAAAAGGCTCAACAGAAACACCTTGGTCGGCTTATGGAACAGGATGTACAGAAACAAAAGTGCAAAATAGAAATTTTTTATATTATACTGCTCAAAATCAAACAATTAACGGTGTTGAGTTTTTAATAAATAAAGATAAAAGTATAAAAATAAAAGGAACAGCAACAACAACAACAGATTTTTATTTAATCGGAAATGCAAATACATATGAAGATGTAGGAGTAACAGGAAACTTCAAAATCAGTGGCTGCAAAAGCAATTCGTCGTCAAAGTATATGTTATATATAGTACAAAAAGATATTAACAATAAACTATCTTATTATCAAAATGTGCAAGAGAGTATTAATATAACAATAAAAAAAGGAGATACTTTCAGAGTGTTTATCAGAGTATTATCTCAAATTACTGTTAACGATACTATATTTCCAGCACTTCAGTCATCAGATGACAATAATAACAGTATTTATGTTGAAAGTAAAGAACAAACAATAGTAATGCCGGTTCAGCAAGAAATGCTGCAAGGAGATTACATAGAAGATGTAGAGCATCACGAGTGGGGGAAATATATATTTACGGGAAAAGAAACAATAGAAAATATCGGAAAATCGGGAGATATAACTTTTTTTAAGACATCACTCAGCAATTTATCTGATTTTAATTATATTGATGATAATACTGTAAATTATATGTGTACGCACTTTAAAGCAATTAAAGTAGCAGACAGATTTCAGAATAACACTTTCTTTATAAATATAGAGAAAAAAGTGTCTTTATGTTCTCAAGAAATTACAACAATAGATGCATTGAAAGCATATCTAAAAGCACGATATGATGCAAATGACCCTGTTGTGATTTACTACAAACTAGCAAATGCTATTGACTTAGAGCTAACAGAAGCTCAAAAAGCAGTAAGAGAACAGAAGTTGCATACTTACAAAAACATAACAAATATAAATTTAAGTGATGAATTAGCAAGTATAGATGTAACATATAAAAAAGATTTAGACACAATACTTAATAACTTGCAAGCGCAAATCATAGCAAATGCAAGTGAGGAGGTGACTGAGCAATGATAGATTTAAGCAAAGTATTTAAAAATGCAGTAATAAATTTATACACAAAAGGTGTATATACAGTAGATTATGCAATAATAGAAGCAAGTAAATTAGCAGATAAAAATAAGATAAATGCTACAGACTACGAAGAATTAATTACATATCTAGCAGAAGAGCAAGCAAAATCTATGCAAAAAGTAGAAGAAAAAAATGAAGAGAACGTTGAAACTACAGAAAAAAATATGGAAGCTGTGGAAACTACAGAGGAAACATCTACAGAAACTGCAGAAGAAAGTGTGGTGGAGTAGATGGACGAAAAATATATACAAATGATAATAGAAGCAAATCAAAGTGTAAAATCTGCTCACCATAGATTAGATAAAATTGAAGCTGAAATTGGGGAAATAAAGGAGTTAACAATAGCAGTAAAAGAAATAGCAATGGAAACAAAAGCAACAAGAGAAGATGTAAATGATATGAATAGCAGATTAAAAATAGTAGAGGAGAAACCGGCAAAAAATTGGGAAAATTTAATAAAAACAATAATAACTCGGAATTGCAACAGCAGTTCTGGGTTATTTTTTAGCGAAATTAGGGTTATAGGAGGGAAATTTTATGAATAAGAAAATTTTAATAATAGTTGCTTGCATATTAGCTATTCTAGGTGCTTTATGTGGCATATATTTACCAGATTCAGAAATGAATGATACTATTAGTACAGTTCAAAATATGGTTATAGATGAAATAAAAGTAATAAATAATCAATCAACTACTGAAATTCCAGAATTAACAGAAAACGACGAACAAACTGTAGAAGTACAAGAAACAGAATCAGAAGTTTTTGAAGAACAAGGAGAAATAGCTTATAATGGTTCTGATAAAGTCCCAGAAGTAAATGTAGGAGAATATGCAGGTTTAACCTATTATTCTCAAATGGATAATAGATGGAAAAATAAAATGTATTCTATAATAGGAGATTCTAACCAAACAATAGGAAATTCTGGCTGTGGTCCTACATCTGCAGCAATGGTGGTGTCTAGTATTAAGGGAGTAATATCACCCGAAACAATGGCAAATTTGTATGTACAACATGGATATCGCTCGACAAACAATGGTACATATTGGAGTGCGTTCAGATGGACTGCAGATGCATTTAATATAGATTATAAAGAAACATCAAGTTTAGATACAGCAATTAAATTAGTAAAAGATAATAATTATGTCATAGTAAGCTGTGGAAATGGATTATTTACATATGGAGGACATTTTATCGTAATTGTTGGTGTAGAAGGAAACACACTGAAAATATATGATCCTTATCTCTATAGTGGGAAATTTAATACAAGTACTAGAAGAGGAAAAGCAAATGTAGATGGTAATACTGTTTATGTATCAATAGATAATTTTAGAAATTATGCAAATGCTAGAGGATATTTCTGTTTTAAAAATGATAGAACAGAAATAAAGGAAAATACTACAGCTACAGTTGTAACTAATAACATAACATCTAATGTGACAAATGTAAATTATAATGTAAAAGTAACAGCTAATAGTGGGCTTAATATAAGAAATGGTGCAAGTACAAGTTACAGTAGAGTCGGAGGATATTCTAAAAATACAGTAGTAACTATATTGGCAGAAAGCAATGGATGGGGAAAAACTGATAAAGGTTGGATTTGTTTAAGCTATACCAGTAAAACTATAAGTGATACAACGATAGTTCAAAACAGTTCAAAATTTAACAGTTATACAACAGGAACATATAAAGTAACTGCATCAGTATTAAATGTTAGGACAGGTCCATCAACCAAATATTCAGCAAAAACATATTACCAATTAACTGCTAATGCCAGAAAACAAAATAAGAATTTAGGAAATTACTATACTAATGGATATAGGAAGGGTACTATGTGTACAGTATCAAAAATATCTGGAAATTGGGGATTAACTCCAAGTGGCTGGATATGTTTAGGTTACTGTCAGAAAATAAAATAATAAAGTAGAAGAGGATAATTAATATATCCTCTTCATAATAATATTTCCTTCACTATTTTCAATATTATTTTTAAGTAACAATTGTTTTATTTTATTATCATATTTTAAATCCCATCTCCAAGGCCTTCTCAATTGTGAAAGTAAAGTATATAGTTGATTTGATATATTGATTATATCCTGTCTTATAGCTTTTTGATTGTTAATTGAATAATCATAAGTCAATTTTTTTAACTTATCTTTTAAATCTTTTTTTAAAGATTTAAAGTATGTAAAATCTAAGTCACAAGCAATTAACTCCATAGAGTTTAATCTGTAAGCATTATTCTGAAAATCAAATAATATCTCTTCGTATGAACTAGTAAATTGTTTTAATCTTGTTTTATTAAAGTCTATATTAAATTCCGAATTATTTATATAATTAAAAAAGTTATCGTAAATATCCTCATACAAAAATATATAATAATCATCATAATTAAGATTTACAAATTTTAATATAGATTCAGTTAAAGTATCTGCTAAATAGTAGTAATAACTATAAAAATTAAACTGATTTTCTAAGTTTCTTTTTCTTTCTTTTTCTTCTTTAATGACATGAGAAACATAAACTATAACTATAGAAGTTATAATAGTTCCTTTAGTTTCCCATATTGCATCAAAAATGTTATTATATAATGTAATATGTTTTCCAATAAAATAAATAATTGTAATGTATAAGAGCATGATTATCAAAGTATAAATAATTGAACTTGAATATTTAATTAGTCTTTTTAAAAATCTTCTACTTCTTACAATATATTTTAAATATAACTTTATAAGCAATATTTTTAAATATATCGTTTTAGATACTGTAGAAGATATGTGCTTATATGTCAAAATATAAGATTTTTTCATAAAATTTCTCCCGTATTTTTCTATTGATTATATAAATATTTTGTAATAAAATCAATATTCTTGTCGAAAAATTGTGTAATTATATTGTTGAAAAATAACGTAAAGCTGATATAATATAAAAGACATATAGGAGGGAGATACTATGAATAATATAAAATTAACATATGGTAATGAAGGATTTAAAGAAATAAAAGATTTTCTAAATCAAAATTATAACGAAACTTATACATTGTCTATTTATGATATGCTGCAACAATCAACAGTTGAAATTGAATGTTCCATTAATGATATGTTGCCTATTATTATGAAAATAGTAAATATTGAAAAAGACTTTCCAGATTGGATAGGAGTAAACGAAATATCTGAATCATATGTAGTTGGAATGAACTTAACTAGAGGACACATACACGCACCAGGTATATATGAATTTGTAGATGGCGAGCTAAAAGAAAATAAATTCTAAGAGACTAGCAATAGTCTTTTTTATTAACAGCAAAATTCGACAGACTTTTTAAAAATTATATGCTATACTAAAAATATAAATTAAAATAATGAATAAAATATTTTTTGAGAGAGAGACTAGCACACGCTAGTCTTTTAACATGTTCGACAAAATTCACGATACAAAGTAAACATAAAATAGTATAATTGTAGTAAGAGGTGATTCATATGAAAAATTATAGAATAGAGTTGCTTATTACAAAAAATCGTGCAAGATTAGAACGAATGATAAAAGAAGATTATAGCAAAAATAAAATTTTAAGACAGAGTCAAAAGTTAGATAAGTACATAAATATAATAATGAGAGAACTAGTAAAATAGTTCTCTTTTAGCATAATAAATAAAGTTCTGCAAATACTAAAAGCGGTGATTTTATGAACTATTATAAAAAAAGTTTAAGAGAATTTAAAAGAGTGTTAAAGAAGAATAAAAATATAACAAAAGAGGAATGGGACAAATATGCAGAAGAGAATTGTTTGTTTAGTAGTTTTACTTTAGAAGCGCATAGAGATGTAAATAATTTTGAAGAACTGAAGAAGATGTATATATTTTAAAGAAAGCACAAATACTAAAAACGGTGATAATTTGTGAATGTATATAGAAAAATAAGATCATTGCAAAGAAAAATAGATGCAAGTATTGCAAAAAATGGATTAAGTGATATTAAAACGGTAGAATTGAGCTTAGAAATAGATGAATTAATAAATAATTATTATAAGCAAACAAAAGTAAGAGAATATCCTAAAAGTAGTCCGATTTTATATTATTATAATGTAAGCTATAGTAGACTAAAAGATTTAACACGAGAGAGAAAAAAGTTTCCAACTGTACAAGAATGGAATAGTTATGCTAAAGAAAATCGATTATTATCTACTGAATCTATTAAATATATAGCAATGCAGGAATGGAATTATATACAAATAAAAGTAGAAAGAGAATTGAATATGAATATTTTTTGAAAAAAATTTAAAAAAATTTTGTGTAGTATTATCAAGTACTACACGTTTTTTATTTCCTAAAATATCCCAATTCGTGTCGAATACGACTGCTCGTTTCTTGACGGATTTTTTTTAAAATTATAAGATATATAAAGAAGTCGACAGATGATATAAATTATTACATAATCAGCTAAAAAACAAAAAAGGAGATAGCTCAGCGGCAACTGAAACTATCTCGGGAAGTATACATTCAAAAACTATATACAGTTTAAGTATACTTCCGTTTTCGACAATTGTCAAGAAGAGGAGGAATACATATGGAAAAGGAAATTTTAGAGGAAATTGTAAAAGAAATGAGTAAAAAATATGATAAAAAGGAATTAGTTATTGAAACAATGATATCACAATGCATGACTTTGGGACTAAATAAAGATGATTCAATTCAAATGATTACACAATTCTACAAAATAAATTAATTTTGTTACTAATTTGTTACTAATAAGATGATATTAGATAGATTTACACGAAACAATAAAAACGATTTAAACCTAGTAGTATCAACACTTTTGTTGATATTGCTAGGCTTTGTGATTTTACACAAAATATATCAAATCTGACCAGTCAGACTAATAGATAAAAGCTAATATTTAAGATAAAATACTATATGTTTTAAAAGGGGTAATAGATGTAAAATATTATAGATAAGGAAAAAATATAAATTATTATATAAATAAAAGCTGAAATTTGAAATTATAAATATG
>OLOV01000349.1_pt1 | contig 41127 bp, 41 predicted proteins | sample 1672931 | NCBI WGS metagenome assembly OLOV01 (sample SAMEA3136738, study PRJEB25190) | human gut metagenome | biome: human gut; feature: human-associated habitat; material: faeces | place: Austria | collected 2013 | reverse complement strand
TCTCCTGCCGAATTTGCCGCCTTTTCCCGCGTTGCACTTGCTTGACTTTCTGCCGGTGGGTCGGCGTCAGCCGAGCCGGTGGGGTTGTCTATTCAAATCCGTGCGCCAACGGCGCACACCTCAATTATTCATTATTCACTATTCAATATTCATATGCAGGCATAGCTGGTACCGCACTATTGGGAAGCGACAGCTTTCCGGTTTCGCCGGCAGTTTCGATACCGGGCAACCGCAATCACCGTATTCGCAGGTGCCTCAATGCGCCGCTGAAAAGCCTTTAAGTTGTTTTTACAAAACTCCGCTTTCGGATTTGATAAACGGGGCATAATCTAAGGGTGTACCCGGAAATCAGAAGAAAAGAAAGGAGCTTTTTAAATGAAAAAGCTTATAAGCTTAGTCCTTGCGGCGCTGATGGCGCTCACGCTGTTCGCGGCCTGCGGAAAGACTAACGACGACAACAAGGACAATAACGACGACAATGCCGAAGTGACCGGAACCGTCAGCACCGACGGCTCGACCTCGATGGAAAAGGTCATCATGTCGCTGGGCGAATCGTTCCAGGCAGAGAACAAGGGCATCACCGTCGGCTACAACCCGACCGGCTCGGGCTCCGGCATCACCGCCGTGAGCGAGGGCCGCTGCGATATCGGCCTTGCATCCCGTGCACTCAAGGACGACGAGAAGGCCTCCGGCCTTAAAGAGACCGTCCTCGCACTCGACGGCATCGCAATAATCGTAAACCCCGAAAACAAGGTCTCCGACCTCACCGTTGAGCAGATCGCAAAGATCTACACCGGCGAGATCACCAACTGGAAGGACGTCGGCGGCGACGACGCCGAGATCGTTCTCATCGGCCGTGAGGCAGGCTCCGGCACCCGCGACGGCTTTGAAAGCATCACCGGCACCAAGGATTCCTGCAAGTACCGTCAGGAGCTGACCAGCACCGGCGACGTTATCACCACCGTTGCAGGCAACCCCAACGCCATCGGCTATGCTTCCCTGGCATCCATTAAGGATACCGTCAAGGCTATCTCCGTTAACGGCGTAGCTCCCAGCGAGGCGACCGTTTCCGACGGCAGCTACGAGGTACAGCGTCCCTTCGTCCTCGTCACCAAGGAAGGTGTTGAGCTGTCCAAGGCGGCACAGCTGTTCTTCGACTACGCGACCGGCAAGGATGCGGCTGACATCATCTCCGCAGCAGGCGCAGTGCCCGTAGCAAAGTAATTTACTGACCGGCGTAAGACGACGCCTCCGCAGATGTTCGTCTTACGCCGGTCATAATACTGCCTTTTCGGAGTGGGCGGCAAAGATAAACAGCCGCCATATTGGAATTTATGAAGACGAAAACGAAAAATCTCATTGAGAATACAGTCCACTCCGTATTCCTCATTCTCGGGCTCGTGACGGTGGCCGCCGTTTTGCTGATAACGGTATATCTCATCGTCTCCGGAATACCGGCCATACGCGAGATCGGGCTGTCCGACTTCCTGTTCGGCAGGAAGTGGGCCTCGACCGCGGCAACGCCGAGCTACGGCATACTGCCGTTTATCCTCACGAGCATTTACGGCACGGCGGGAGCTATCTGCCTCGGTGTGCCGGTGGGCTTCATGGCCTCGGTGTATCTCGCAAAAATGGCAAAGCCGCGTGTGCGTGCCGTCGTAGTTGAGGCGGTGTCGCTGCTTGCCGGTATCCCCTCGGTCGTGTACGGCCTTGTGGGTATGATGGTGCTTGTTCCGGGCATACGCAAGGTTTTCAACGTCCCCGACGGAGCGAGTCTTCTGGCCGCGATGATCGTGCTTGCGATCATGATCCTGCCGTCTATAATCAAGGTCTCGATGACCTCGCTCGAGGCCGTTCCCAGGGAGTACGAGGACGCATCCCTCGCTCTCGGCGCAACGCCGACGGAGACGTATTTCCGCGTGTCCGTTCCGGCTGCGAAAAGCGGCATTGCCGCGGCGGTCGTCCTCGGCGTCGGCAGAGCGATAGGCGAGGCGATGGCGGTCATGATGGTGTCGGGCAACGCGCCGAACATGCCGGAGCTTTTCCAGAGCGTAAGGTTTCTGACCACCGCTGTAGCAAGCGAGATGAGCTACTCCGCGGGTCTTCAGCGTCAGGCGCTTTTCTCCATCGCGCTGGTGCTGTTCCTGTTTATCATGCTCATTAACGCGACGCTCAACTTCCTTTTGAAGAGGGATAAGTCGAATGGATAACAAAAACGTAAAAGCAAGGCGCAGGGCATATGAGATAACGATGCGCGGCCTGTCCGGGCTTTGCGCCCTTTTCACCTCGGCTCTCGTGCTGTTTCTTATAGCGTACGTCCTCATAAAGGGCGTGCCGAATATATCGTGGAAGTTTCTGACCACATCGGTGAGCTATCTCAACAACTCGGTCGGCATACTGCCGGATATACTCAATACGCTCTATATTGTTCTCGACACGCTCCTGTGGGTGCTGCCCCTCGGCGTTGGAGCGGCGATCTACCTCACCGAATACGCGAAGAGCCACCGCATCGTCGCCGCCATTGAATACGCCGCCGAGACGCTATCGGGCATACCGAGCATCATCTACGGCCTTGTCGGAATGCTGTTTTTCTGCGAGCTTCTCGGCTTCCGGACCTCGCTGAAGGCCGGTGCGATGACGCTCGTGATAATGAACCTGCCCACTGTTATGCGCACTACACAGGAGAGTCTCAAGACTGTTCCTCAGAGTCTGCGCGAGGGTGCGTTCGGTCTCGGAGCAGGCAAGTGGCGTGTTATCCGAACCGTTGTTTTCCCCGGCTGCGTTGACGGCATCATAACCGGCTGCATCCTCGCTGTGGGGCGTATACTCGGCGAATCGGCGGCGCTGCTGTTCACAGCGGGCTTTGCGCATAATATCTACAATCTGTTTGTTGACGGACTGTCCGGCGCGGGCGCGACGCTCACCGTGGCGCTTTACGTCTACGCCAAGGAGCAGGGCGAGTTCGGCATAGCCTTCGCCATAGCCGCCATTCTCATGGCGCTGACGGTGATAATAAACCTCGCCGCAACATTGATAGGTAAATACTACGACAAGAGGAGAAGCATATGAGCAGCATCATAAGCGTAAACGACCTGTGCCTGTGGTATGGGCAGACGCAGGCGCTTAAAGATATAAATATGGAGATCCCCGAAAAGAGCATAACGGCGCTCATCGGGCCCTCCGGCTGCGGCAAATCGACGTTTCTGAAAACGCTCGACCGCATGAACGACCTCGTGCCCGGCGTTAAGATAACGGGCGAGGTAAAGTACAAGGATCAGGATATCTACGCGCCCGGCACGGATGTAAACGAGCTGCGGCGCTGCGTGGGCATGGTGTTCCAGAAGCCGAATCCCTTCCCCATGAGCATTTACGACAACGTCGCCTACGGCCCGCGCACGCACGGAGTGCGCAAAAAGGCAGAGCTTGACGAGATAGTCGAGCGTTCGCTCCGGGGAGCGGCCATCTGGGACGAGGTAAAGGACCGGCTGAAAAAATCCGCCCTCGGTCTCTCGGGCGGCCAGCAGCAGCGACTGTGCATAGCCCGTGCACTTGCCGTCGAGCCTGACGTGCTGCTCATGGACGAGCCGACCAGCGCGCTCGACCCCATATCCACCTCGAAGATAGAGGAGCTTGCCACGGAGCTTAAGAAAAACTACAGCATCGTCATCGTGACGCACAACATGCAGCAGGCGCTGCGCATTTCCGACAGCACCGCGTTTTTCCTGCTCGGTGAGCTGATTGAATACGACAATACCGAAAGGCTGTTCTCCGTGCCGTCGGACAAGCGCACCGAGGACTATATAACAGGGAGGTTCGGCTGATGAGAAGCAAATTCGACGCCCAGCTCAGGGAGCTCGGCGAAAAGCTCACGCTCATGGGCGCAATGTGCGAGGAGGCGATAGCAAACTCGGCAAAGGCGCTTTTGTCCGGCGACAGCGAGCTTGCAAAAAAGCTTGCGCCGCTTGATCTTGAGATAGATCAGTACGAGCGAGATATCGAGACGCTGTGCCTGCGCCTTTTATTGCAGCAGCAGCCGGTGGCGCGAGATCTGCGTCAGATATCCGCGGCGCTTAAAATGATAACCGACCTTGAGCGCATCGGCGATCAGGCCTCGGATATCGCGGAGATAATTCCGCACCTTAAAGGCAGAACGGGCAGCGAGTGTCAGGCGATGCGCCCCATGGCCGAGGCCGCCATCGGCATGGTCACGGACAGCATTGAGGCGTACAATAAGCGCGACCTTGCCCTTGCAAAAAGCGTTATCGAGCACGACGACGTTGTTGACGACTGCTTTTTGAGCGTAAAGACCGCGCTCATCGACATGATCCGCACCGGGCACGGCGACGCGGAGTACGCCCTCGATCTTCTCATGATCGCAAAGTACTTCGAGCGCATAGGAGACCACGCGACGAACGTTGCCGAATGGGTCGAGTTCTCGGTTACGGGAATACACAAATCGAATGAGATATGAAAACAGCTCCCCAAGGGGGAGCTGTTCAGGCTGTTGAAAAAGTCCGGCATTAGGCCGGCTGAGAATTAAGAGAGCTTGCCAAAGAACTCTTTGAGTGCAGCAATAACGGCCTTGCTTGCCTCGCTTGCGCCTGAGCCCTCGAGAATATTGCCGATCATTTCAAAGATGCTTTCCATTATATTCATTATAATTGTGCTCCTTCCTAAAATAAAAACTTTTCTTCCTCCGGCCGGATACATGTGTGGAAATAGTCATGTATTTTGGCGCTGCGGCCCGGCCGCTTGCCGCCTCAGTTATAAGGACGGGGATTTTTCGCCCATATTCCGCGAAATTCGACTCTTAACAATTTGTTAAAGGAATTTTAATAAACGCTTGCACCGTGGAGGCGGATGGGGTATAATAGCTTTTACCGAATATCCGGGTGTAGCGCAGCTGGTAGCGCGCCTGCTTTGGGAGTGCCGTGGCCGTATCCGGGGCGGAGCAAGGCGAAACGCCGCAAAGCCTTGCGACACGGGCGATAGCAGGAGTTTCCCCGGTTGCTAAAAGCGGCAAAAAAGCGGCTTTGACCACATAAATGACCACAGACAGAAAAATCTTTGATTTTCTTCCCCGCCGTGGTATAATGGCAGAAATTGAATATCCGGGTATAGCGAAGTTGGTATCGCGCCTGGTTTGGGACCAGGAGACCGTGCGTTCGAGCCGCACTACTCGGACCAAAATCCCTCTGAAATCGTGGATTTCAGAGGGATTTTTCTTATTCTTTGTCTATTGCGACGCAAAAGGTGAAGATGTGTCTACAATGCCTTCCAGAACAACGCTCTTTCTATAAGGTTCTCCTCTTTTCTTGCTTGTTATAGATACAGATATTCCTTGTATTCCAGTAACATACGCTGTATAATCTATACAAGATTAAGCTATCGATCTGTTTACTCGCTTTAATTAACTGCGGCCATCGTGCATTTTGCAAAAACGGATAATATCCGTGCTGACTATTTCAAACGTTTATGCATAAGCTATAAATAAGATTATAATCACAGGAGGAAAGCTATTATGGGTAGTAGTGCAAACGGAAGCCCAACAAAAGAGTTCTTCGTTGAAATGTTGACGCGAGATATTGAACTGAATGATGCCATCCTGGATCTACTTGATAATTGTTTGGATGGCGTAGTAAGATCATGTGCTGACAAAGATAAGCTTCAAACATCAGATTTTTACTCTTCCTACAGCGCTGAAATTACAATTTCACCTACGGAATTCACGATAACTGATAATTGTGGTGGTATCCCCCGTGATACTGCAGAAAATTATGCTTTTCGCATGGGGCGTGTTCCAACAACCCAAACGGACAATCCGACAATTGGGATTTACGGCATCGGCATGAAACGAGCGATTTTTAAGATAGGTAAAGCAGCCACAGTATTCACCCAAAATTCAGGGGTGAAGTATGCAGTAAAAATTCCTGCCGATTGGGCATCTACTGGCGATTGGAATTTCCCAATTGAAGAAAATCCTCAGGATAATCCTTTGACTGACAACGGAACGAAAGTCTGTATTACTGCCCTAAACCCGGGTATTGCAGAACTGTGGGGGACCGAGGGGAATATTAGTGCATTCGTTGAGTCATTAAAAAAGGCTATTCAGGAAAGCTATAGCTTAATTATTCAAAAGGGTTTTACAATTAAGATTAATGGCAAAACCGTCGCAGCAAACCCTGTAGAATTACTTGTTCAAAAAAATGGTGAGAAGCAAGGCATCCGTCCTTATATCTTCACAGGACAATATGATGATGTCAGCGTGAAAATAGCTATCGGTTTTTATGCTCCTATGGCTTCAGATGATGACATTGACGAAATGAACGAATCAAAACGTAGTTCCTATGAAGCTGGCGTAACCGTTGTATGTAATGATAGAGTCGTTCTCTATAATGACAAATCCGGATTGACCGGTTGGGGTACAAGCGGAGTCCCTAATTATCATACCCAGTTTATTGGCATCAAGGGAATCGTTATTTTCGAAAGTTCCAATCCTAAAGCTCTTCCAATGACTACAACCAAACGGGGCATTGATCATTCCTCGGCGTTGTATATCGCCGTTAAAGACAAAATTTGCGAAGGCTTAAAAATGTTTACAAATTACACGAACCAATGGAAAGGACGCAATACGCAAGAGCGGTCTTTTTCGACAATAGCTCAAAAAGTACAGTACTGCGATCTTTTTACAGAAAGTGCAAAAGCCGAATACGGAGTAGCGCCACGTAAAGATATGCGTGGAGTTGGTCAAACCTTCAGACCAACTTTGCCAAAACCCGCCGATGAAAAGCCGTTCAAAATTATTCGTTATTCAAAGAGCATTGAGGATATTAAAGTGCTTATAGGTTTCTTCTATGGTGACAAAGATGAAACTGTTAGTCCTTCAATAATTGGTGAAAAGTGTTTTGATAAAGTACTTGAAGAAATAAAGAAATAAGAGGTGTAATGATGTCCCAACCATTCTATCATTTGCGCCCAAACAAGTATGTGGATCGATGCCTATTCGTAAATGCTCTTGAACGACTGAACTCGCAAGTTAAACTGCAAAAACATAGATATATAGGATTTGGATCCTATTTGTTTGATGATTTTAAACTTCTGCATGATCGTCTCAATATCGGGACAATGATATCTTTAGAGTCTGATTCTACTATCTTTAAACGTGCCGAATTTAATGCGCCATACAAGTGCATTAGTGTAATTAATCAAACAAGCACGGATTATATCTCCGGGGATAATTGGGGAGAACAAAATAGCATTATATGGCTTGACTATGTTACACCGCGGGCTTTAGGACAACAGTTTAGTGATATCGCAACGCTGTCTAATACGATTCTTCCATGCGATGTTCTTAAAGTCACATTCAATGCAAACGCAGACACATTAGGTAAAGCTGAAAATGGTATGGATGCGCGACTCGAAAAATTGAGGTCACGCATTGGAGAGTATATCCCAGCAGACGCTACACCAAGTGACTGCACTAAGGATAAATATCCCCTCCTGCTTCTAAAATGTTTGCAGATCATGCTTTCAAAGAACTTTACAGAAACCAAGTATGATAAGCGCTTTGTACTTCCGTTGTTTTCGACGATTTATCAAGATAGTCAACATTTGATGCTTACTTTTACTTGTGTAATATTAGATAGCCACGACGAAGAGGAAAAAGTAAAAGCCTGTTTCGAAGATATTTCCTATGTAAATTTCAAATGGGACGAGCCTTCACTTATAAAGATCCCAGAACTAACAATAAAAGAGATGATTGAAATTAATAAACTGCTCCCCGGCAAAGATGTCGAAGAGCAGCTATTAAGGGAGTTCAATTTCGTATTTGATGATAAAGCAGAGGAGGCATCGAGTTACATATCTTTTTACAAGTACTATCCAAGTTTTCAGAGTATCAATTTTTGATAGATTGCCGATAAAACTTGCTCCGCGACAATTGGTGAGACACTATTCCCGATTTGCCTAAATCCGTGCCAAATTGTGTCGGGTAACTTATACCAATCAGGGAACCCTTGTAAACGGGCTGCCTCTCTGGGAGTAATGACTCGAGCGTAATTGTAATGTATAGGGCGAACTGCTTGATAACTACCCTTTTCCGGTCCTGTTCCAGCTCTCAGCGTTGGGCAGTAGCCCTCGGGATCCAGTCGAGTAGACTTTGATATCTGGTCTTGTTGGCCAAATGCTAATCGTGCGTATCTGGCTCGGACATCAGTCGTATGCTTTGTTGGATAAAACCCGTTTACAATATGCCGATTTTGATAAGCGCTTATATACTCTTGGTTTCCAACATTGTTTGGGATCATGCCTGTGACACGTTGATAAAAGAATTTTGATTGTTCGTGCTGAGCATCTGTATTTGAATAGTTCTGGGTTAATTTCTTTAGCCCAGGACTGTTCTTTTTTCGATATCGAATGTCTCCTGGTAAACCTTCCAAAGCTTTGCGGACATTTGTTCTTTCATTGTTGCGTACTTGCATTCCGATAATATCGTTTGCAGTAATTGGTTCGATCTGTCCATCCAACAAATATCCAACAAAAAAATACCGCGTTCTGGTCGTCGGGGCTCCGTATTCATTAGCTTTAACACAAATTGGCTCCAGTATATTATAGTTTCTAACATGCCCGAATGCCTCATTGCGGATATCGTCATATTTGGAGTTCATAATTCCCGGAACATTTTCGGCCAGAAAAAATGTTGGTTGAAGTTCTTCGATTAATTCAAAAAACTTTATAAACAGTCTATTTCGCAAGTCATTAACATTACCGTGACCAATGTTGCTAAATCCTTGGCACGGCGGGCCACCTATTATACCAGTTAATTCTTCTTGACGAATTCCAGCAAGACGAAGCAACTCTTGTCCATTCAATGTCATAATGTCTCGCTGGATATGTACAGTGTGCGGAAAGTTTGTTCTATGCGATTCTATTGCATGGGTGTCGATTTCAACAGCAGCTGAAACATTAAATCCTGCACGCGCAGCACCCAAACTCAAGCCACCTGCCCCGGCGAATAAATCGATTATATTAGGCAATCGGCATTCTCCTTTCATGCACACAAAATCTCAATATTTAATTTTACATAATACAGCTAAAAAAATCAATATTAACTTTTTACTTGAACTCGTTGCTTGCTTTTGAGTAATGCGTTATTTAATGTCTATTATTAACTTTTATCCTAAACATCGCCCTGGGTACCTAATAGTTAGTACCCAGGGCGGTGAATCTTTTACGTTTCCTTCCTACCCCTCTTGCCTTGTTTCTCTTCCGATGGTCGCCCATCACCTTCGCCCAAATCCTTCAGCCGCTGCGCTTCCACGATCTCAGCCTTCATCTTCACGATCAACACCTTCAGTTTCTCCTCACACTCCTCGCGGGTATGGGCGTAGACGTTGCGGGAATGTTTCTTGCCATCGGGCCACTTGGGAGAGTAGCGCCCTTCAAAGAGGTGGTCGTTGATCTCACTGACGCAGCCGGTGCCGGATCTGCGCTTGCGGCCCACATAGGGCTTGAAGTCGGTCATTCTCGGCTTTTCCGCCGTGGCCGGGACGGTTTCCCGCCCCGGTTCCGAGGCATCCTCCTGCGGCGCTGCTTTGCCGATGCCGCGGTCGATGTTGGCGGCGGCTGTGCGCCGCATGTCATCGGTGATGTGGGTGTAGATGTCCAGCGTGGTGGCCGCCGACACATGTCCCAGCATGGCGGAGAGTGTTTTCACATCCATGCCGTTCTCCAGCGCCAGCGTCGCGAATGTATGGCGCAGATCATGAAATCTAACATGCTTGCATCCTGCGTGTTCCAGGATGAGCTGCAGTCTGCGGCGCACCACACCAGGTGTGATGGGACAATCCTCCTTCACAGGCGACGGAAACATCCAGCGGGAATCCGTCGTTTCTTTGTACTCCCGCAGCACCGCTACCACGGCGGGCGGCAGGACGATCTTGCGGACGGAGTTTTTTGTTTTGGGTGTGCTGATCTGGAGCTGGCCGCGCACATCGTAGACCTGCTTGTTCACATTCAGCACACCGGTTTTGAAGTTTAGGTCATCCCATTGCAGCGCCATCAGCTCGCCCCTGCGCAAGCCAGTTGCCAAGTCCAGAAGGAATACTTCATGGAAGAGCCTTTCTCACGTGCCTGAAAAAGCAACAGTACATTTTAAGATTTATTCTCTTACTTTAAGAACGTAAGTAAGCCAACATACACAAGCGAGCAACTTGCGGAATTCAAAGCAAATGCCGGCAAGCAGTACGAATACAAGGGTAAGACATTCAACGGTTATGAGTGCACTCAGCAGCAGCGGAAATATGAAACCGCCATACGCCGCGCCAAAGATCGCACAAACGCTTTTGAAGCGGCGGGGGATTATTAAGGCCAACGCCGCGAGAGAACGTCGCCGCGCGCGTGAGCTGGGGCTGGAATACCGCGAATTCAGCGAGCACGTCGGTCTGAGCGTGAAACTTGACCGGGCAAGAGTTAAAGGTTATAATAAGTCCATAACTACACAAAGTACTGTTAAAGTCCCACCGGAATTAGGCGGAGGTATAATTCCTCAGGGAGTGAGCATGTCCGATATTCGCCAGATCGCGGGCGCAAATGGCGTAGTGCTTCGAGATGCCGAACGTCTGGCAAAAATGTATGATGGCTAGCCGTCGGAGTGGGTAAAACTTGGCGGCATTTCAAAAACAGAAAACTTCCAGTACGATATACACTGGTACGCGAGGAACGGCAAACAGTACGAAATAAAGTTCAAAGGTAGTTGATAAGCTACACGAATCCCTCCACACTTTTGCAGAGATGACCGGAAGAGGTATCGAGTACGAAATTATTCAATAGATGAATTTACATTTGAGGGTTAAAGCCATTTAGAAAAACTTTATGGTTTTCCGAGCAATTCAGCGAACACTATCTATTGAATTGAATAATACGTATCAACCCAATGTTTCCTGATTCCCTTACCTACTACCCCCCTTCTCTCTACAGTTAGTAAAAATGCCAACCGGCGGATAGTATTTTCAAAACAACTGCTCTACACAAATCAAAAAAGCAGAAGTCCCAGACTATCAAATTATCGTTGGTAGTTTGGGATTTCTGCTTTTGCAGAGATTTATTTTTTGTCGTGTGCTTGACATACGGGTGGCGAAGATCATGAAACCGCATCTTCGGCATCCCGTGTTTTGCTATGTACTTAGCGTTGCAGCTCTTGCTCCATCCGGCAATACTGCGCCTCTGCGCCCAGCATCGCGTCATCCTCGCTAAGATAGCCGTGCAGGAGGCCGACGCCGCTTGCCGCGCCGCGATCTACGTCCGCCTTTCGGTGGAGGATATATAACGCGGTGTTCAGTTCTTCGTTTGTCATTTTGCTTCCTCCTTATGCTTTTTGAACAACACGCTCTATAGAAAAAGCCGCCTGATTTCTCGCTGAAACCAAGCGGCTGTGTATAGAATATTTTTTGGAACGAAATCAGATCATCCACACGGGGACAATGTATGTGCTGCTGTCGATCGCGCTCAATGTCTCCCGAAGGCAGATGATCGCGCCTGTCCCTCTCGGCACAGAGGCCTTATCCAGCAGCTTGAAAGCGCCCGTAATTTGTGTGGGCGGGTTGATGCTTTTTTTGATTTCGATGGGGTGCAGCTGACCGTCGCTCTCCATAATCAGATCGATCTCGTTGCTGTTCTTATCCCGGTAATAATGCAGCAGGCAATCCTTGGCGCTGTTGCTGTAGGTTTTTATAATTTCCGACACAACATAGTTTTCTAAGACAGCTCCGTTTATCGCACCGTTCATCAGAATTTCGGGGCTTGAGTACCGGGTCAGATAGGAGACCAGCCCTGTATCGAAGAAATACATCTTCGGCGTTTTGATCGTCCGCTTCAAAAGGTTGTTGGAGTAGGGGTGCAGGAAGAACACGATCCCGGATTTTTCAAGCTCCTTCATCCAGCGCTTTGAAGTATCGTCACTGACGCCCACATCTCCGGCGATGTCATGCAGGTTCAGCATCTGGCCGCTTCTGCAGGCGGCAGCACGGATGAAGTCGGCAAAAATCACCTTATCCACACCGGGAATATCGGTGGTCACATCCCGGTCGATATAGGTCTGAATATAGCTGCTGTAAAACACATCCCGGTCTTTATACTTGCCGCTTCTGTGACCAGGGAGTGCGCCGTCCCAAATCCTTTGATAGATCTCATTCGGTGTGGCTGGGGAAAGCAACGCCTTGCGCTTCTGCAATTCGTCAAGCTCCAACGAAAAGGGTGAAACCTCCATTGCGCCGCAAAGCTCGGCTTGCGACAGTGCCGACATATGGAGAATGGCGGTTCTTCCGGCCAGCGACTCCTGTGCCAGCTCCATCAGGCGATACGCCTGAGAAGCGGTCAGCCAGTAGGAGCCGGGTGCAGCGCCGTTATCCACAGCGATCTTGATATACGAAAACAGCTCCGGTGCATACTGAACCTCATCGATGAGAACCGGCGCGGGGTGCAGCTTCAAAAACATGGCAGGATCGGTTTTGGCAAGCCTGCGCTCCTCCAGATTTCAGGCTAAAATACGATGCGCTTATATTTTAGCCTATACAGGCAGCAATTATGCGTGTCTGCAGCAGGCTTTCATCATTCACGCAAAAGCCATCCAATTTCAAATCAGGCGGCTAAGCAGACGGTATCCGCAGATGTGCATCATGGCAAATGTGCAAATGAGAATCTTCCGAAAAGCGAATACGGCAGCCTGTTGAAAGGCTGCCGTGGATCGACAAACTGGAATTTGAATCTATCAAAATCTTAACCTGTTAGCGGCTGTTATAAGCCGTTAATAAAATCCTCCGAAATCCTTGAAACCAAAGGATTTTTCGCAGTTTGCTCACCCGTCTGCGTTATACGGTTTCACATGGTGTTATCCTTGCCCTCAGTGCCTCATAAGGGCAAAAGCAAGGGAAGAAAAATCTGGTAAAACAATATAACAACATGCGGCAGCTGGGAAACTGTGGCATATACGCGAACTAATTATACGGAGGATTTTGAATATGGACAAGTGCATTTATGATGAAAACAACGGTCTTTGGTACGAACTGCAAGGCGATTATTACATTCCCTGCCTGACGATCTCGGAGGAAGAACAACGGCCTATCGGCATATGGGGACGGCGACATCTAAGGTATATCCGAGAACATCGCAAAGCGCTCTATACCGGGTTGCTCCTCGACGGGAAGCTGAACGGCTACCTTGCCGATCTAAACGAGCAGGCGGCGGACATGTTCTTACGGATGGTAAAAGAACTTGTCGAAAAGGAAGGCATCACGGAAACACTCAAAGCAGCAGACCAAATGGAATGGGTACGGCAGATGAGCGCAGTACGGGAAATAGCAATGGAGATCGTCAATAATGATTTAATCTATAACTAATGCAATATAGCGGTTGAGGAAAGCATCTCAACCGCTATTTTTAGTTCATTGCTGTCCTGTATTGTCCATAAAAATCCGTAAAAGTCAAAGAAAGTCCTTGATTGTCATGAGATGAGATGATATACTTAACAAAATGGGAGGAGTATGCTATGGCTGATGAAATTTTTACTGTCGCTCAAACGGCACAGTATTTTCAAGTTTGTGAAAAAACGGTACGACGTCTTATTAGTGCAAATAAACTAATCGCCTCTCGTGTGGGTGAAGGAAATCGATCTCTAAGAATTAAAAAATCTGATATAGATGATTATTTAGCAGAACACGTCAATAAAACGAAAGGAGTTACTGTCAATGAGTGAAGAATTAATTCAGAAAAATTTGGTAGAAGCTCCTGAGAAAATGGGCGATTGGAATTTCTACAATATCGGAGCTACGACACTCAAGGCATTAAAGGGCGCAAAAATCATTCCTGACAGAGATTACGATGAGTACGAGACAAAAAAGCCGGATGCGCTTATTGTCAAAAAGCCGCTGGTTATTGCCGCAATTGAATATAAGGTTCCTGCACAGTTGCGCACAGACAAGCAAATTGAAAAAGCTATTGAACAGGAGCTTGGAACCGCTCAGGTTTTACAGGCAAAAGTATATATTATTACTGACGGCAAGAAAAGTATCTGGGTCAATCCCGCAAATGGTCATGAGATTCTGCAGGAAGACGGCAGTAAAATCACGCTTAATTTTGATAAGAACAGTGCAGAGTGTATTGTTCTGATCAATAAAATCAGAGCATCTATCAACGCAACAAACGACACTATAAAAGCCGCTGCTTCGGTTGATCCACTGCCGCTGGCTGAAAAAGTTTGGCAGGATTTATGGGCCGTATCTGGTGCTACGCCGGAGAATTGCCTATACACTTTCGTTGAAATCTTTATCTTCAAATATCTCAGCGACCTTGGGGTGCTCAAAGGTATGTACTCGTTTTATGACCTTTTGAGCAAGTATTCAGGAAATAATGAAAATGAAGTTCTTGAATTCTATGCCTCAACAATTCGTGTGAAGATAAAAGAGCTCTTCCCCGGCAATCCCAAAGATAAAACCACTATTATCAATGGCACTATCTTTGTATCCAAAGATGATAAGGCTGTGTCCGGATATGCGACTGTATTCCATAAGATTCTGAAGCGTTTCAATGATTTTGGTACGCTTGAAAACATTGACTACGATTTCAAGAGCAAACTCTTTGAAACATTCCTGAAAGAATCCATCAGCAAGAAAAACTGGGGGCAGTATTTTACGCCCCTGAAGGTCGTCCGTGCCATTGTCAATATGGCAGACATTGAACCTGGCATGAGTATCTGTGACCCTGCGTGTGGTGTTGGCAAATTCCTGCTCGAACCCATTTTGCATAGTCTGGATCGGCTGTATGCTGTAAGCACAGACGAGGCCGGAAATGAAAAGCTGCTGCCTCAAATCACCCTTTCCGGATTCGACAAAGGCTTTGACAAGGATGAGCAGAAGACAATTATTCTTGCCAAGGCAAATATGCTGATTTATATGTCCGGCATGATTAAAGAGCACCCCGGACTGACGAAACAATTCGCAGAACTGTTTAACAAGACCTTCACATTGCAGACGAACTCCATTCTCGGCACTTTAGCGAAGCCGATTACTGAGGAATATGACTTGATCCTCACGAATCCTCCGTATGTCATGAGTGGCAGCAGCAATTTGAAGGAAGAAATCGCCAAGGACGACGCTCTAAAAAAATACTTCTCCATAAGTGCCATGGGCATTGAAGGCTTATTTATGGAGTGGATTGTCCGTGCTCTGAAGCCAGGGAAAAAGGCTTTTATTGTTATCCCTGATGGCATTATGAATCGAAGCAACGATAAAAAACTACGAGATTTTATCCTCGAACAGTGTAATATTGATGCAGTTATTTCTCTGCCGTTGAATACTTTTTTCACCACCAATAAGAAAACCTATATTCTTGCCCTGACGAAGAAAGCTGCCGTGAATGTTGGCGGGGTTGCCACTTTGCCAAAACAGACGACTCCGGTTTTTACCTACCTTTGCTCTGAGATTGGTGAGACCCGAGATGTTTATCGCTTTGATATTGATCAAAACGATTTGGAGGTTGCCTCCGACCTGTTCAATATGTTCAAGGGAGCCAAAGCTAAGTTCAAAACAGATGATAAGCGTTGTAAAATCGTCGACATTGAGGGCTTTTATAATGGTACCCATTGGTCTGTTGATCGTTGGTGGACCAGAGAGGAAAAAATTGCTCTCGGTATAGAAGACAATATTGAAACTGTATCTTTGGAAGATTATATTGGCATGGTCGCTGATACTGCCTCTACTCTTATGGAATTTGACGAGCCATTGCGAGAGCTGGTAAAAAAAAAATCCGCAATAGTGAGTTCTGTCGAAGTATCGCTGAACGATAAAACTCTGTTCGATTTATCAATCGGCAAAAGACTTCTGCGAAAGGATTATATTGAAGCAAGCGGCAGGATTCCGGCATATAGTTCAAATGTTTTCTCTCCGTTTGTCTATACCTCCTACAGTAATGTGGAAGATTTTAGCATTCCATATGTGCTTTGGGGAATTGATGGTACTTTTGAATTCAATGTTATGCCAATAGGCGAGAAATTTGCTTATACTGATCACTGTGGTGTAATTAAAATCAAGAACCCTAAAATCAATCCCTATTATCTTGCATACACGCTGGAAGAGAACAAGCACAAATACGGATTTGACCGCGGGTTGAGAGCATCGTTATCAAACATGAAATCAGTAAAAGTTAGTATTCCGGTTGATGACTCTGGTGAATTTGATGAGAGTGCCCAATCCGGCATTGCCGATTCCATGTTGGGTATGCGTCAAATACGCGAGAGTCTATCCGAAAAGAAGGCAGAAATAAAACGGGTAAAAATCTTTATTGACGATGAAAATTTCCTGTTCCGCTATATACCCATAGAGGAAATATTTGACCTCGTAAGGGGGAACGGAAAATATACTAAAAGTTATGTTCAAAATCATAAGGGGGAGTATCCATTATATTCAGGAAATACTTCTGGTTTATTTGCTACGATTGATTCGTTTGATTTTGACAGTCCCTGCCTATCATGGGCTATTGATGGACTGGCAGGCTTTATGATGATTCACAATGAATCCTTTTCCGCAACGAATCACCGTGGAGTGCTAATTCCCCATGAAGATAAGCTTGGATTAATTGACCTTCAATATATGAAATATACTTTGGAGCCGCTTTTCCGTGCAGCCAAAAAGGGCCGCGAGGGCGACAATGGAGAAAATGAATATACTACATTGCCTCCCTTTATGATAGCTGATATCATGGTTCCGGTGCCGGTTGATGGTCAAGGAAACATCAGTCTCGATGCGCAGAAAGAAATCGCCGCCAAGTATTTAGCTATCGAGCAGTGCAAGAATGAAGTCATTTCAAAACTTGATTCTTTAATCCAGCAAAAGATTGAATTATAACAATAGGATAAGGCAGCCGGGTACGCAAATACCCGGCTGCTGTTCTATGTACGCACCGCCGAAAGCGGCGGTGTTGGTGTCTGTTGTCTTATCGTTCGTCCCTGTCTCGGTAGGAACGCTTTGAAGGCTTCTGTGCCTCGTCCCGTATTCTGTGAAGCTGTGCCACAACGCTTCTGCGCTCCGGCGGCTTCTTTTCTTCGGCTGGTTTTCCCTCGACCTGCTGCTTCCATTCCGCAAGCTCCCACTCATACTGCTTTACTATGCGCTCAGCCTTATTGTAGGCGGCCATGAATGCCTGCCCGTCGGGGTAGCCATATTCGCGAACCATACGGGAAATCCTGTCTTTGAGATCGCTGACTTTCTTTTCGGTGGCCTCTATTTCTGCTTCTTTTGCTTTTCTCTCCTTACCTTTGAAAATGCCTGTGATTTCGGAAAGCTGCGCTCTCAGCTCCGGCAGCTTAGTGTCCTGTATCTGCTTGATTTCGGATGCACACTTTCTGAGCCGGTGCAAAAGCTCTTTCATCTCTTTGAATACTGCCATGTCGATACCGGGCTTCGGTTTCGGCGGCAGCTTTGCCTGACGGATCAGAAGCTCCAAAATCGACTTTGCTTTCTGTATGATGGTACGAAATAAGCCCGGTAGCCATCCGTGTTCGGAAATGGAGTATTTACTCCTGTTTTGGATCTCCTCGCGCTTGATTTCAAGTACCTTCTCCTCCGGTACGCCGACCACCAGTGCGAGGTCAGCGGTGCGGTTCCAATCCTGTCGTGCTTCGTTGTCAGCCCGTATCTCATCAGCCAGAGGATTATTCTTGCCGATCTTCTTTGTCGGAAGATACACACTGTTCTGGTCGAATACGACAAGCTTTTCTTCTTCTCTGACATGAAGGTTGATCTGTTCGGTCAGCAGTTCCTTTACTTCTGTCAGAAAGCCCTTGCTTTTGAAAAAGGTGTTCTTTGTCGTAAACATGTGCTGCTCGTAGATTTCCCCTTTGGGGATCACCGTGCAGCCTTTGCGGATCGTTCCATCTTCTCCTGTGATCTCTTTCTTCGTCCGCACCCGTTTCCCGGTCTCATCGAAGTACACAGCGCGGATGGCGATCTTGTTGTCCGGCGTTTCCAGTAGTAGCCGCTCGGAAAAAATCAGATGGATGTGATAGTTGGTTTTTGTCTTGTTGTAGTGGAGTGCGGAAGTACATTCCACTCCGTACTGCCCTTTGAATCTCTCGGTGAACTCTTTCAGTACCTCATCGGGATCGTATCGGGTGTAGTTCTCCGGAAGAGCGATAATCAGTTCCCTTGCTTCGATACATTTTCCCTCAGTGCCGCATCGTTTGAACTCCTGCCGACTTTCCCTTGCAAGGCACGTCCAGAACTCGGTATCAGCGGTATCATAGACGGCGAACAGGTTTTCCTGTCTGTCCGGGCTCCCGATATAGCTGATACGTCCTTTCAGATCGGGCAGCTTGCTCATCTGGATGAACGAATGCCGTGGCATGGTTCATCACCGTTCTTTTTTGCAACTGCATACGGCAGTTGCCGCTGCGGGGGTGGTCAGTGACCGACAGAGCAGCGATGGAAAAATGCCGCAGCATTTTTCTCTGGATCGAATGTGAAGGATACTTCTCGAACACTCGATACAGGCCCTCCGCAGGAGCGAAATACCCGGAGTACGAACCGTCAGGTTTGTGCGAGGGGTGTATTTCGCTCTCAGACGGCGAGGCCTTGAGAGACTGCTTTTTGGAAGCATCATACCACCTCCTTTACTTCGTCCCTACAACGCAGGTTTCTTCCCTGGTTGACGGTCATGAAACGCTCCAGCGTATCCGTCCGGATAATGGTTTTCCGTCCGACCTTGAGTACCGGGAGCTTGCCCCAGTCCACCAGAGCACGCATGGTGTTTCGTCCGATCCCGGACATTTCGGCCGCTTCTTCAATGGTCATGCCGATTTTTGCAACGCTCATATCTTCTTTCTCCTTTCAATAGTTCTCATCCTGCAACGATGGCAACTATAGTATACGCAACTTGCTATCAGTTGTCAACTTATTTTGCAACGTATTAAAAAGAAAATATGAAAATAGTTGCAAATTGCTATTGTAAATTGCAACGGCATGTGCTATACTAACGTCAGTGAGGTGAATCAGCCCATGACAAAAGATAACAGCTTCACCGCAAAACAGGTCGGTGAAAGAATCAGAGAACGCAGGACGGAACTGCGGCTGTCCATGAGCCAGCTCGGAGACCGTCTGAGCGTAAACAAATCTACCATTCAGAGATACGAGACAGGCGGCGTTGATCCGGAAAGAACGATCCTCATCGTGCCGATTGCGGAAGCTCTGGAAACGACACCGGAATGGCTGACAGGTAAATCCGACGCCAAGGAGTACGACAGCTATACCCTCTGCAAGAAGGCTATCGAGCAGCACATTTCGGATTACCTTGACAGCATGACAAGTGCCGTACAGGGACAGCCGCACCAGCAGCTCCTGACCACCTTCCTCGGTGAGATCGTCGATCTCTATGCCCTGTTCTGCGAGCACTTCGCAGCGGCAATGAAAGCGGTAGACAAGATCGCAGAGGATGAAGGACTGAAAGAATCTCTGAGGCGGTATGCGATAGAATCCGGCGCAATCACGGAGAAGGTCTATCGCAAAGAGATGGAAGCACCCGTAGAAGATATGAAACGATTTATGGACGGTCTTTTACATATCTACGATGAGGGACGCACCAATGTAAAGATTGGAGACCTCCTCGGGATCAAGCAGGAAGCATTGAGTAGGCTTCCGGAAAAAGACGAATCCGTGGCACCTTGACAACAAAGTTTACCGGCTGATCTCAGCCGATAACGAATAAAGCGTATATGTCACAGACCCGGCTGCCACGGATAGAAAGGAGAATAATATATCTATGGCAAAAGGTTCTGTGAGAAAGAAAGGAAGCAAGTGGTACTACCGCTTCTATGTGGAAGATGAAAGCGGGAAGCTGGTACAGCGGGAGTTTGCGGGAACAGCAAGCAAGAGCGAGACGGAAGCCATGCTCCGCAAGGCGATGGAGGATTATGAGGCGAAGAAGTTCGTGGCAAAGTCCGAAAATGTCACTGTGGGACAGCTCCTGGATATGTGGGTGGAGGAAGAACTGAAACCCGGCAGTCTCAGCAACGGAACGGTATCTGCGTATCAGGGAACGGTGGGACGCATCAAGCAGTTTCCCATTGGAGAGAGAAAGCTGAAAACCGTCACCCCGGAGCATCTGCAATCGTTTCTTGATCTGCTCTCCTTCGGAGGGATGGATGCGAACGGAAAAGAGGTAAAGCCCATCAGCAAAGGCTATATGCGCCTCTTCTCGGCGGTGCTGCAGGGAGCGTTCCGGTTTGCGGTATTCCCCAAGCGGCTCTTAAGTTACAATCCCATGCAGTATGTGGTCATGCGGAAAAAGCAGGAAAGCTACGAACTGTTCTCGGACGACAACAGCGACGAGCTGGCTGTTCCCACCATTACCTATGAGCAGTATGTAGCTCTGACGGACTGGCTCAAAAAGAAGAGCAATCCGGCGCTTCTCCCCATTCAGATCGCCTACTTCACCGGGCTTCGTATCGGAGAAGTGTGTGCGCTGACCTGGCAGGACATCGACCTGAAAGAACAGGTCATCACGGTACGGCGCAGTATGCGGTACAACGGGGCAAGGCACAAGACGGAGATTGGCCCCACCAAGCGGAGCAAGATTCGCACGGTGGACTTCTGCGACACGCTGGCAGAGATCCTGAAAGAAGCGAAGAAGGAACAGCACTTAAACCGCTTCAAGTACGGAGAGCTTTACAGTCTAAACTACTGCAAAGAGGTACAGGAGAAGGGCCGCAGCTACTACGAGCTGTACACACTGGGTATGGCGGAAGAAGTGCCGGAGGATTACAAGGAACTCTCCTTCGTCTGCCTCCGTCCCGACGGGGCTTATGAATCCGCAAGCACAGTCAGCATCATGTGCAGGACAGCGCAGGAGAAGGTTCCGGGCCTTGAGGACTTCCATTTCCATACACTCAGACACACGTTCACGAGTAACCTGCTCTCAAACGGCGCACAGCCAAAGGACGTTCAGGAACTTCTGGGACATGCGGATGTGAGTACCACGATGAATATCTACGCACACGCGACAAAGGAAGCAAAACGCTCCTCCGCAAGACTGCTGGATAAGGTGGTCGGCGAGTAAAAAAGAAAAGCTTTCCCTTGTTTTGCCGGATAAGGGCAAAAACAAGGGAAAGCAGTCGAAAACGGAGCATTAAAACCGCGATTTTCCTTGAAATATCAGGGATTTTGAGGATTGGGATAGATAAACATGAATTTGTGGAGGTGCCTTATGCAATTAGCAATTCATCTTGTAATAATAATGGTGTTTGTTATCCTTGGAGTTATCTTTTTAAACGGAAAAGGTGCTTTTTTGATTGCCGGTTACAATACCGCCTCAAAAGCCGAAAAACAAAAAACTGATGAAAAGAAGTTGTGTAGCTTCATGGGAAAAATGATGTTTATATTGGCCGGGTGTTGGCTCGTCATTGCTTCCAGCGAGATTTTCAAAGCGATGTGGTTGCTCTGGGTAGGTATTTGTCTGTTTTTTGTCGTATGTGTCGGTGCGGTCATCTATATGAATTCCGGAAACCGATTCAAACGATAAATTCATGTTTGTCAGTCTCATTATATCACACACCCGGCACATTTTCCAGCTTGCGTATCACAGCGGCAATGCAATGGATTACGAGTTATAATCGGCGTTTTTTCGACATGCAAAAACCTCCGTTCGGATGAACGGAGGTTTTTGTTCTTATTAAGTAAATCCTTACTTGATCTCGACTGTTGCGCCGACTGCCTCGAGCTGAGCCTTGAGAGCCTCTGCGTCTTCCTTGGAGATGCCTTCCTTGACAGCAACGGGAGCCTTCTCGACCATTGCCTTTGCCTCTGCCAGGCCGAGGCCGGTGATGCCGCGGATCTCCTTGATGACCTTGATCTTCTCTGCGCCGAAGCTGGTCATAACAACGTCGAACTCGGTCTTCTCTGCGACAGCCTCTGCTGCGCCGCCTGCTGCGGGAGCTGCTGCTGCAACTGCGGAGACGCCGAAGGTCTCGCAGATCTCATCAACGAGCTCCTTGAGCTCGAGAACGGAAAGAGCCTTGATCTCGTCGATCATGGCGGTGATTTTTTCGCTTGCCATTATAATTTCCTCCAAATTTTAATGTGTGATGCAGCCTGATTATTCTGCTGCTTCTGCGGGAGCGGCCGCGCCGCCCTTCTGCTCGACGACTTCGCTCAGAGCAACTGCAAGGCCGCCCATGATTGCATTCAGGGAGCCTGCCAGCTTCGAGTACAGGTCGTTCTTGCTGGTGAGCGTGGACAGCTCTGCTATCTCCTGCTCGCTGAGGATCTTACCCTCCATGAAGGCTGCTTTGATATTGAACTTATCGCCGAGCTTCTTGGAGTAATCGCTGATGATACGGAACGGAGCGATGGGGTCCTCGCTGCTGGTTGCCATGGATGTGCTGCCGTTGAGGACGGGATCGAGCGCGCTCATTCCGACCTTGTCGATAGCGATCCTGGTAAGGGTGTTCTTGACGACGGAGTAGTCGACGCCCTCTTTGCGCATCTCGGTACGCAGAGCCGTATCCTCGGCCACGGTGATACCCTGGTAATCAACCAGAATACCTGCGCTTGCTGCGTTGATGCGTTCGACGAGTGCTTCTACGACCGCCTGCTTCTCGCTGAGAACTTTTGCGTTAGGCATGTGTGTTTTTCACCTCCACACTGATGTTCACGCTCATAAAGAAAACCTCCGTGTCCGAAGACACGGAGGCTTGTAAGCAATCAAAAAATGATGCCATCCTCGGCAGGATTTACACCGTAAAGATACCTGCTGTCTTTGGAGCGCTCAGATAGGATATCAGATTTTGCCCCGTTTGTCAAGTGTTTTATCGGTGCCGCATTTCGGACAAGCCTTCGCGCTCGCGGCTATCTCGGCTCCGCAATGCTTGCAGGTCACCATTTTCGGTTCTTTTGCCATCTCGTTTTCCTCCATGTCAATTGATTTCCTGTCAAAAGGTATGTAATGATATATAATATAATAGCAGGTGCGGTTTCTCGCCGCACCTGCTGTTTTAAGCCTTATTATCGCCGCTGCCGGTTTTATCGTCAATGGCTTTTTTTCCGCGCACGATGAGCTTTTTGAGAAAGCCGGGGACGGGCGCGCCCATCGCGGCGGCGTTTTCGATGATGCTGCCGAGCTCGGTGAAGAAATACCACGCGGTGACTACGGGGGTTATCAGACAGCTCTGTCCGAGCACGGGCAGCTCGAAGCCGAAATTATCGCCAACGAGCCTGAGCACGAGGTCGCACATCGCGGCGACCAGCACGCCGACGATGCTGCCCAGCTTGTGCCACAGCCCCCGGCGGGCAGCGGCGCTGCTCCAGCTTTTGCTGTACAGCGCGGCGAAGGTGCCTGTCAGATAGTCCAGCAGCAGCGCCGTGAGCCACAGCACGACCATCCAGCCGACCCAGCCGAAAAGCGCCGTTCCGAAGGCAATCAGCGCGGCCGCCGCGGCTTTTATCTCGGCGGCTTTATCCGGAGCATTCATGTTCTTATGCCTCCCCTTCAAAGTATCGGCGCATGATCTCCATGGTGCGGAGCATATCCTCCGTCAGATCGAGCGCTCCGCCGCCCTTGCCGCGCAGTGCACCCGCATCGATATAGCGCTGGGCCATCTCGCGGTAGCCCGACGGTATATCCTCAAGCTTATTCCATCTTTCCATGTCCTCTTCGCTTCCTTTCTCAATATATTTTTTGCCGGCGGCACGGCAGATGCCGCGGCACAGCGCCTCGCCTATATCGTCCGCGTGCCCGACTATCCATCGCGCAAGAAGCGGCGAGTCATGGAACTCGCACTCGCAGTAGACGCAGACGGCGTTTGTGTTGCGTATCTCGTAAAACTGCTTTTCGCGTATGCCGTAGACCGAGCGATAGGGAGTTATCGCGTCTATCTCGTCAAAAACAGGCTGTGCAAATTTCATGCGCTCCTCGCTCTTTGAGGCGACAAACACGACGCAGCCGCGCCCGCCGCCGGCGTTCGTGTGGATGCACAGGTGCAGGTCCGCGCCCCAGGCATTGGACTCGCGCACACGGTCGTACATGGCGTTTTCTCCGTCGGCAAAGCTCGTTTTGACCTCAAAGCCGCAGCGCTCAAGCGCCGTCCTGCACGCCGCGGCGATCCTGCGGCACTGCTGCGCCTCGTTTGTCCCGCCGTCGGCGTAGGGGTTGCTCAGCTGGTCCGATGGAGAGAGATATATTTTCAATTTAATCATTCCTTTCCGTGCAGTTTATTTTATGCTGTCGCTCAGGCGAACGACAGTCCTCTCAACCATAGGCTGTTTTCGGCCGAAACTTGTACGTTTGCGTACAAGAAAAAACTGCGGGCGGCGTTTATTTACAGTTTATTCACGTTTATATTGACATTTTAGCTAAAATGGCGTATTATTTGTGTATTGCTTTAAATGCACAAAGTAAATTACAGGAGAGAAAGTAATGGAAAACAAAATGGAAAAAAGGTATGGACTGCCTACCGCGATTTCCATGGTCATCGGCATCGTTATCGGCTCCGGTGTCTTCATCAAGGGCGGTAAGGTTCTGTCGCTGACAGGCGGCAACCTCATGCAGGGCATCGCGGTCGTCGGCATCGTCGGCCTGATATGCATCATCTGCTCGCTGGTATTTGCAACCCTCGGCAGCAAGTATGAGAAGGTCAACGGCGTTGTCGACTATGCCGAGCTCGCGCTCGGCCCCAAGTATGCCTACTATGTCGGCTGGTTCATGACCACGATATACACGCCGGCGCTGGCCTCGATGCTGGCCTTCTTCTCGGCGATGATGTTTTTGCAGCTGTTCGGCATCTCGGCCATCGACTTTGCAAACGGTCAGGTCAACGCCGTCGCCATCGGCGTGGGCGCGGGCTTTCTTATGATCGGCTACGGCATCAACGCTCTCAGCCCGAAAATCGCCGGCAAGCTCCAGGTCGGCATGACGGTCATAAAGCTGATTCCGCTCGTCCTGATGGGCGTCGTCGGAACGATCGCCGGCCTTGTGAACGGAACCACCCTCGAGGTGCTCGACTATGTAAACTCCGCCGACTATGTCGCCGTTGACGGCACGGGCTTTTTCAAGGCCATCGTCGGCTTTGCCTTCGCCTATGAGGGCTGGATACTCGCAACGAGCATAAACGCCGAGCTCAAGGATTCCAAGAAAAATCTGCCGCGCGCACTTGTCATCGGCGCACTGGTGACGATCGTCCTCTACGCGCTGTACATATGGGCGATGAGCATCGTCGGCGACGTAAGCACCATCATATCCACCTGGCCGTTCGGCGAGAGCCTGCCGCGCATAGCGTTCTCGAAGCTGTTCGGCAGCGTCGTCGGCACTATCGTTTATGTTTTCATCACGATCTCCTGCCTCGGCACGATGAACGGCCTTATCATGGCCTCCTGCCGCAGCATGTACTCGGTCTCCGCACGCGGCATGGGACCGCAGCCGAGCTTCTTCGGACACATTGACGATCAGAACAACTTCGCCATCAAGTCCTCCATCGTCGGCATGATGCTCGCCGGCTTCTGGTATGCATGGACGGTCATGATGTGGATGGGCGGCCCCGGACTGTTCGGCTCTGTCCACTCAAGCGAGTGGTTTGCCTGGGAGCCCGACGAGATCGGCATCATCTGCCTGTACCTGATGTACATACCCATGATGATCGGCCTCATGGTCAAGGCAAAGGAGCTCGGCCCGATAAAGCGCTTCGTGCTGCCGATCCTGGGCGTGGCCTGCTGCCTGTTCTTCTGCTATGCAATCTGGACGGGCTACGGCTGGAAGCAGTGTGTAGGCTTCCTGATCTTCTTCGCGGTCGTCATGCTCATCGGCTATCTGTTTGAGCGCTACCGCAAAAAACACGCGTAATAATTAAAAAAGAGTGCGAACTTTGGGCGGCTCTTTTCCGCCCATACTTCACAAAAAATCTCGGTAATACTTTGTGTATTACCGAGATTTTCAGTCTGTCAAAGAGCCACTGTTTTCAAGAGGCGAAAGCAGTAGCTCTTTGACAGTCTGAGGCGGGCATTGCCCGCCTGTTTTTTTATGTTTTGCTCCGCAGTCACCGCTCGTGCTGACTGTCTTTTTTGCATTTGTTTTAAATCACAGCCCGACCATGCGGGCGACCAATGGTCGCCCCTACGAGTCTGAATCAGTTCCGACCAAGCCCGCAGCAAGCGGAATGGGCAAGATAAGTTCCCTACACGGTGCAGTGCAAAGCTTTTGCACTAAATCAGAACAGTTTCACGGAATGCGAAACGCTATGGTTTGTTCCGTTGTCCAGATACCGTGCTGCCGCAATAAACGTATAAGTACATTCTCAATGCGCCACTGAAAAAGCGACCCCTCAGTCAGCTTCGCTGACAGCTCCCCTTGCGCAGGGGAGCCAAGGGAAGTGCGGAGCAAAATCTGCACCGCAGTATCGGGAAGCGGCAGTCTTACGGTTTTGCCGGCAGTTTCGATACCGGGCTTGCGCAATAAGCGTATCCGCAGATGCCCCAATTCGCCGCCAAAAAGCCTTGCGGGGGGAGGGAAAAGACGGTATAATAAGGATGAGATTTGCCCGCGGAGGAACGCCATGAGATACCCCTGCCTGGTGGTCGATCACGACGACACGGTCGTTGACAGCACCGCCACAGTTCACTACCCCTGCTTCGTCGAGTACACCGGCATATACCACCCGGAGGTGCACTATACGCTTGACGAGTACATAAAGGATAACTTCGACCCCGGCATCGTCGCGCTGTTTCGTGACATCATCGGCATGAGCGAGGAGGAGATGGAGCGCGAGCAGCGCTACTGGAACGACTACGTCAAGCGCCACGTTCCGCGTGCCTACGACGGCATGCGCGAGCTGCTCTGGCGGCACAAGCGCTCCGGCGGCACACTGTGCGTCGTCTCGCACTCGTACACGGAAAACATCCTGCGCGACTACCGCGAAAACGGTCTGCCCGAGCCGGACATGGTGTTCGGCTGGGAAAGCCCCGCGCACGAGCGAAAGCCCAGCCCCTATCCGCTTAAGGAGATAATGCGCCGCGGCGGCTTTTCGCGGGAGGAGCTGCTGATGCTCGACGACCTCAAGCCCGGCTACGATATGGCCAAAAGCTGCGACGTGGATTTTGCCGCCGCCGGATGGTCAAACGACATCCCGGAGATCGAGAGCTTTATGCGGGCAAGCTGCGATAAATACTTCAAAACGGTTGCCGGACTCTGCGGCTTCCTTTTTGGCGAGGAGATATTAAAATGAGCAAGAAAATATACCGCGTCGTTCTCACCGGCGGCCCCGCCTCCGGCAAAACGACGCTCATAAGCCGCATCCTCAAGGAATTCAAGCAGGACGACGGCTGGCGCGTCATAACCATTCCCGAAACGGCGACGGAGCTCATATCGGGCTTCGGCATAAATCCCTTCGGCGTCTGCATGTCCATGCTCAAGTTCCAGGACTTCGTCATCGCCGATCAGATACATAAGGAAAAGCTCGCGCTCGAAGCGGCCGAGGTCGTGCCGGAGGAGAAGGTGCTCATCGTGTACGACCGTGCGCTTCTGGACAACAAGGCGTATATCTCCGACGAGGAGTTTGCCGAAACGCTCATGCGTGTCGGCGGCAAAACCGAAGGCGAGGTGCTTGCGGGCTACGACGCGGTAATCTATCTTGTCACCTGCGCCAAGGGTGCGGAGTTTGCGTATAATCTCGGCAATAACGCGCGCAGTGAATCGATAGAGCACGCACGCGAGATCGACGACCGCACCCTGCGTGCGTGGAGCGCGTATCCGAACCTGCGCATCATCGACAACTCCGTCGATTTTGAGGACAAGATAAACCGCGCAATACGCGAGATCTACCGTATCATCGGCGAAGTCGAGCCCATGGTCAAAAAACGCAAGTACCTCATCGCCATGCCGGATATCGGGCTTTTGCGCTCGCGCTATCGTGCCGCCGGCATCGAGATGGTGCAGACCTATCTTGCGATGACCAATCCCTCCATCGAGCGGCGCATCCGGCGGCAGAAAAACGGTGAAGAGGAGCTGTATTTTTACACGGAAAAGCACCTCCGCCCCGACGGCACGAAGTGGGATACCGAGCGCCCGATCACCGAGAAGGAGTACGGCCGCTATATGCTCGAGGCCGACCCCGCGCTGCGCAGCGTGAGCAAAACGAAATACCGCTTTGTTTACGACAGCTGCCGCTTCGAGATCGACGTGTACCCGTTCTCGTCTGAGCGCGCCGTGATGTTCCGCTATTCGGAAAGCCCGGAGCGAAGCGCCCCGCCGGAGATCGAGATCATAAGCGACGTCACCGGAAAGAGAGAGTATAAGAATAAGCAGCTTGCCAAAACGCAGAGGCTTTGATTTAAAGATGCCCTAATGCGCAACCAAAAACGTGGAGGGGTAGTAGTGCGCAAGAATCTCGCGGTAATCCGCGCCGTCCTTGGCCATGACGTTCGCGCCGTACTGGCTCATGCCGATGCCGTGGCCGTAGCCATGGACGGTAAAGATAAATTTGCCGTCCTTGCAGCTGAGCTCAAAATCGGTCGAGCGGAGCTTGAAGAGCTGCCTCAGCTCGCTGCCGGTGAAGCTTACACCGCCGATGCTGACGCTCGCGACGCGGCCGGAGGAGGAGTGCTCTGTTTTTCCGATCCAGGCCGATGCATCGCCGGTCATATCCGCCTCGGGCCTGAGGTATAGAATCGTGTCGCGGAAATCGAGCTCGGAGCACTCGACGGTGCTGACGAAATTCGGCACGCTGTCGCCGGTTTCGGGTGAGGATACGCTTTTGAGATACGGCACCTCCGACCAAAGGGCGCTTGCGTCCTCCGTTGCGCCGTCTGAGGAGGAGTGGAAGGCCGCAAGCGCGGGAGCACCGTCATAGCTGAGGTACTCGCCGTCGGTCGCCGCGACGGCGTCTTTGATCTTCTTTATGTATGCTTCGTACTTGTCCCCCCAGCTTGACTTGAGCTGCTCACGGCTCAGATACGCCTGACAGCAGGCGGAGTCTGCGCAGATATCCGCGCCCTCGTGCTTCGGCGAATTTATCGCGCGCCGGAGATAGCTTCGTGCGGCGACCGACTGCGCCTTGAGCGCCTCGGGCTCGAAGGAAACCGGCATCTCGGCAGCTACAACGCCCGTCAGATAGTCAAAAACGCTCATCTCGCTCACCGTATCGCCGCTGAGCAGACGAATGCTGCTCTCACTGTCCGGCTCAAGCCTCTCGGCTGCCTTGTCCGCGCCGCCTTCGGCCTGCTTTCCGGCCCCCTGCACGGGAAAAAGCCGCGGCAGGCTCACGACGATAAGCGTCATGAAAAGCGCGGCGCAAAGTATTCTTTTCATCGGCATCACCCTTTCATCTTGACTGTCAGTGTAAAAAAGTATAAAATCACGATATAAACTTATTCGTACAGGATTGATACTATGCTTAAAAACAACAAGAAAGCCAACGACGCGCTGATCATGCTGTGCTATGTCTGCGCGCTCGGTGCGTTCGGCGCGTTTTTCCGCTGGCTGCAAATGCAGGTGGCACGCGACTCCGAAACGGGAATGATAAACCCCAGCATCCTCAACCTTCTGCTTCCGGCAATCATCATTGCCGCGGCGGTCATCCTCTGGCTGCGCACAAAGAAGCTTACCGATGGGGAGACGGTGTTCCCGACCGGGATGAGCGAGGCGCTGCGCGGGCTTTCGCTTGTGTATATTATATTTGCGTGGGTGATCGCGGCCATCGCCGTTATCGGCGGCATCATGACCCTCGTGAGCACCTCGCTGGACAGTCTGCACACGATGTATGTCATCATCGCGGTGCTGGCGATGCTCAGCGGGCTGAGCTTTCCGCTCATATGCAGCGCCTCGCGCAGTCACTATTCCCCCTCGCTCGTGAGCGTTTTCATGACTGTCCCCATCCTCATGTACTGCGTGTGGCTCATCGCAAGCTACAGGGCAAATTCCAGCAGCCCCAACGTGTGGGTGTTCGCCATCGAGATAATCGCCATCTGCTGCGCCATCCTCGCGCTGTTTTACGTCGCGGGCTACGCCTTCGGCCGTCCGAATCCGCAGAAGGCCTGCTATCTTAGTCTTTTCGGCGCATTCATGTGCATAACCACGCTGTCGGACAGCAGGTATATGGGGCTTGAGCTTATACTCCTCGCAACGGCGGGTATGCTGCTGATGTACGGCTGGCTGATCGTCAAAAACCGCTGTGCCAGGGAGGAGCTCCCCGCCGCGCCCGAGCCGGTCAAGGCTTCCGCGCCCGAAGCCGAGCCTGAGGATACGGATACAGTCATCGAGGCCGCCCCGGACGAGCCGTCTCCCGAGCCCACCATCGAGGCTCCGACGCGCAGACCCAAGGCCGCGCCCGAGACCGACGAGGTCGAGCAGATCATAAAAGAGTATAATAAATAAGGTACAAGCAGGTATTAAAGCTTTTAATACCTGCTTTAATTATGCTGTAGGCGTTTGGGGGTAAAATCCTTGTTAAAAGATATGCAGCTTTGTTGACAAATGCGTATGGAATTGTATAATTATCATTGTTTTAAAATAACCACAGACACGTTCGGAGGATTGACCCAATGAGAGGAATGGAGACCGGCAAAACACGTATAAGGCACATGGTTTTCACGGAGATCGCACGCATGGCGTACGAGGGCGGAGACTATGCCCAAAGGATCGAGGAGCTGCCGTACAAGATCTGTCCGGGCGATCCCGATGAGATAGGCCCGTTCAGGAACAATCTTCTGATCGAGCGCGCCGTTGTCGGCGAAAGGCTGCGCCTTGCGATGGGTCTGCCGACGAGCAAGCTCGGTGAGCACAACAATATCTCCGACAGTGTGCAGGAGACGGTCATTGCCGAGAAATATTACGAGCCGCCGCTCATAAACGTCATCAAATTCGCCTGCAACCGCTGCCCGGATAACATCATCAAGGTAACCAACGGCTGTCAGGGCTGCATCGAGCATCCATGCATTGAGATCTGCCCCAAAAAGGCCATCAGCAAGGTGAGCGGTCACGCATATATCGACACGGAAAAGTGCATCCGCTGCGGCAGATGCATGGATGCATGCTCCTTCTCCGCGATCATCCGTCAGGAGCGCCCCTGCAAAAAGGCCTGCGGCATCGCGGCCATCGGAAAGGACGAGCTCGGCCGTGCGGCGATAGACTATAAAAAGTGCACCTCCTGCGGTCAGTGCCTGGTAAACTGCCCCTTCGGTGCGATAAGCGACAAAAGTCAGATATTCCAGACCATACTGGCGATTAAAAGCGGCGTTCCCGTTTATGTCGTGCTCGCGCCGGCCTTCGTCGGCCAGTTCGGGCCGGACGTAACGCCGGATAAAATGAAGCCCGCGTTCCGGCGTCTCGGCTTTACCGATGTGTACGAGGCCGCCATCGGCGCGGATCTTTGCGTCATCGAGGAGGCCGCAGATTTTCTCGAGGAGGTCCCGGAAAAGCACCGCTTCATGGTCACCTCCTGCTGCCCCTCGTGGAGCGATATGGTCAAGAAGATGTTCCCGGAAATGGCGGAGAACATCTCCGTCGCAATGACTCCAATGGTGCTCACCGCGCGTTTTGTAAAGAAAACTCACCCGGGCTGCAAGGTCGTCTTTGTCGGCCCCTGCGACGCGAAGAAGCTCGAGGCCAGCCGCCGCACCGTGCGCAGCGACGTCGATTTTGTCCTCACCTTCGAGGAGGTGCTCGGCATGTTCGCGGCCAAGGACATTGATAAGGAACTCATTTCCGCCGAGGAGACGCAGCCTCTCTCGCAGGCCGGCGCGGACGCGCGAAAATTCGCCGTTTCCGGCGGCGTTGCGCAGGCGGTCGTCAATGCCATCAAATCGATCGACCCGACGCGTGAGGTCAAGATAGCAAAGGCCACCGGCCTGCACGAGTGCCGCAAGCTGCTTATGATGGCTCGCGACGGCAAATACGACGGGTATCTGCTTGAGGGCATGGCCTGTCCCGGCGGCTGTGTCGCCGGCGCCGGTACGCTCCAGCCGATCGACCGCTCAACACGAGCCGTGGCCCGCTTTGCCGACTGCGCAGAGTACTCATGCGCCTACGATACGCAGTATAAGGACTTCCTCCCGCTTATCGAGGAGCGTGAAGCAGCGGATTGCTGACGGTTATCGGCTGCCTGAGGCGTCAATAACGGCAGCACCGGTGATCGTACCTCCGCGCACTTAGCGGCCCCCCGAAGCAGACAAGCACAGCAGATATGTTGAGAATGACAATCTCAAATTCTGCGCCACGATAGCCAAAGAATAAGAAAACCCCTCTGAAATCATCGATTTCAGAGGGGTTTTGGAAAAGTACCACCATTTTGATAGAATACGCCCGGTTTTCTTTTTTGCACCTAATATTGGCTAAACATTCAAAACGGGAGTTCTCCCTCAAGCTCCTCCTCTATAATCTCTTTTTTCTCCGTTCCAAGCGCCTTCGCAGTGTCAAACACAAAATGAGGATACTGACTATAGTCAAAATCTTCCCCTAAAGACGTATGTGCAGCCATTGCTATATCAGTATTTGTCGAGTAATTGGCATTACGATTATAGATTTGGTCATTTGTGTTTACCACAGAAATCAATCGCAAATACTGATCCCGTGTCATTTTGGGCAGGAACGGGCGTATAGCATACCAGTATCTCTCGTTTGCTGTATCAAACAGGCTACTATTACCAAAATACTCGATGCAGTAGTTAATAAAACAAGGAAGGTCCCCAGTCAGCTCATACTGATCTGCAACAAAATTTATTGTTGTTTCATCTATTTTTCCAAAGTACGCAGAATCAATCATCCTCTGCATATGGGCTGTTTTGCTGCTACTTGTAAACCACGAGATTATCCGCGCTGTGCTGTTTTTTGCTATTAATGCAGATATCTGTAGTTTTGTATCATCACTCAGCACTGAATAAATCTGGGGAAAATGTGCTAGAAGAATGCATAATTGCATTACACAATTATCATCTGGCGACGTCTTTGCGAACATGGTGTCTGATTTCATGAATTCAAGCAGCCCGGATGTATCACTGAACAAAAACTCCATCGCTTTTCTATTAATTGATCTATTGCGCTGACAGTCTTCATCATCTGGTAAGCAAAAGCACAATTTCCAGAAAGAACGGAATGTGCTTTTTTTCATAGAATCAGACATCCGGTCGAAGTATTTCCGGCGCAAATACTCGCGGAGTTTCTCTGGCTCGTCCTGATAGATAGATTTCTTTTCCGATAAATCCTCCAGCAGCATATCGGTTACTCTCTTTACAAAAATCGGAGGCTTTATCAGTATGTTTTCAAGAATACTTTTAATGAGTGCTATAGTGGTCTCCTTCGACGGAGATACCAGCTCATATCTGTCATTGAGGGCCGGATGCGCAGAAAAATTACGATGATCATACAAATGGTTCAGATTTGTATACGACTCCAGATCGAGCAATTCTGTTTTTGTGTAGATACTGTCGACAAATTCTTTTTCCCAGCGCGATTTTGACTTGTTGTCGCCGGGATTCCTGCATTTTTCAACTTATTGCAGTATTTCAACAGCAACAGTGTCATTATACATATCAGCCAGTTCTTGAAGTTTGAATAGCAGATCACAGATAGCAACTGAATAGAGCATTACGACAGCAGACCGATAATTGCCATTCGCATAATTGCTGAGTACTTCGTTAAAGTACTCCCCCGTTTTTGCAAAATAAATATCTTCCGCTTCAGGGATATAGACCATTCAAGCATCACCTCATAAATGACTCAAACTAAAAATCTGTATGTATGTTTGTTACTTTAACTGCGCCTTCAGTTCCTGAAAGCTCTCCAGCGCGCTCTGGAGGTTTTCGATGATATCATCGGCCAGCACGTCGGGCGAGGGCAGGTTGTCAAGATCGGCAAGGGACTTGTCCTTGATCCAGAAGATATCGAGGCTGGTCTTGTCCCGCGCAAGGATGTCGGCAATATCGAATTTGCGCCAGCGGCCATCCGGGTTATCTTCGCTCCACGTTTCGGTGCGTTCGTACCGATTCTCCGGATGATAACAGGCGATGAAGTCCAGCAGATCGGAATACTGCATCGGATGCTGTTTCAGCGTAAAGTGAACGTTGGTGCGAAAATCGTAGATCCAGACGGCCTTCGTCTGCATTTCGGCGCTGGCCGGACGCTTATCGAAGAAAATGACGTTCGCTTTGACACCCGGCTTATAGAAGATGCCCGTGGGCAAACGCAGGATTGTATGCAGATCACAGGTAGCAAGCAGTTTCTTGCGCACGATCTCGCCAGCGCCGCCCTCAAAGAGCACGTTGTCCGGCACGACCACCGCAGCCTTGCCCGTGGCTTTCAGGATTGTATTGATGTGCTGGACGAAATTGAGCTGCTTGTTGCTGCTGGTAGTCCAGAAATCCTGACGGTTATATACGAGGTCCTCTTCCTCCTGTTCGCCTTCCTCATTGGTGAAGGTGAGGGAGGATTTTTTGCCGAAGGGCGGGTTGGTGAGAACGTAATCCACGCGATAGCCGGGATCGGTGAGCAGCGAATCGCCGTGGGCGACAGGAACGCTGCCGTAGATATCCCCGATGTTGTGCAGGTACAGATTCATCAGGCACAGCTTGAAGGTAGACGCCACCAGCTCATTTCCGTAGAAAGTCCCGTTTTTGAGGAATTCCTTCTGCTCCCGATCGATCGTATAGTTCTCCGGGTCGGCAAGAAATGCCTGCGCCGCAAGGAAGAATCCGCCGCTGCCGCAGCAGGGGTCCGCAATCGTTTTCATCGGCTCCGGGCGGATGCAGGCGACCATCGCCTGGATCAGCGCGCGCGGTGTGAAATACTGGCCTGCGCCGGATTTTACGTCTTCTGCGTTTTCTGCAGCAGGCCCTCATAGATCTCGCCCTTCACATCGGAGGACATGGAGACCCATTTTTCCCGGTCGATCATCTGCACGATCCGGTAAAGGATCGCGGCGTTGCTGACCTTGTTGATCGCGCCCTTGAAGATCTGACCCAGGATGCCGCCCTGCTCCCCCAGCTTTTCCAGCGTATCTTTGTACTGTTCTTCCAGATCCGCACCCGTGAGGGTGTTCATATCCTGCCATGTATAGCCGGCAGGAATACCGGACTCTTTCTTATACGGCGGCTTGGCATACTCGTCCGACATCTTGAGGAATATCAGGTATGTAAGCTGTTCCAGATAATCTCCATAGGATAATCCATCATCGCGGAGCGGGTTGCACATACCCCAGACTTTGGAAATGATAGATGATGTTTGTTCAGGCATTGGCGTCCTCCTTTGTTACAAGAGCAGGAGATGAGGTACCAAAATCCGTCAGTTTTAGTGTCGCACTGCTGTTACGCTTAAATCTGAGCTTCAATTGCTGTGTATAGTCGTTTTCAAGCAAGTCTCGATAACGCAAAATGAAGCAAGCAGTTCGATCCTCTATTTCAGCCGTTGTATGGGCAAATTCGATTTTGATTGTTTGACTTTCGCCAGATGATAATGCTTGTACAGGAAAAGCACCGCGATCATAGGTTTTTGTGCAATTATCCCACTGATATGTATACGCAATATCCTTTGCCGTACCGTTTCCGATGTTTTTCATGCGCACTAACAAGATATACTCTCCTGTTAGTTTGTCCCCGGAATCAAGTACAAGGTTTAATTCATGATTGGCATTGTCTTTTGTTTGCTCAAACTGAATATACGGCATAATTTCAAGCCGCTTTTTGTCTTCATATTGACGCTTTGATTCTACCAGTTGCTCTCTCGTAGCGTCAGCGGATTTAATATTTGCTCTGGAAATATAAATCGTAGCAACCACATAGATTGCCGTGATTACGACCATAAGCCAATCGGTAATTGTTGGCATACTCACAGCCTCCCTTCAAAGGCGTTTTTCAAAATACTCTGCCGCATGGCTTCCGCCTGCTGCAAAGCTGTATCCACTGTCTGCTCGATGCTGTCGCAGACGGACAGGCGAGATTCGATTGCTTCAATAATGGCATACTGTGTGTCCGGGTCATATAGGGGCATCTGCAAATCAGATATTTCTGTTGAATTGATGTTATGAACGCCGCTTGTGGATTTTGCTTTGTTCTCTATGTATATTCGTGCCTGATGCGATTGAAGGAACAGCAACAGGAACTTAGGAAGCAATGTTTCTGGCTCCGAGATTCTAAGCCGCATCAGATACCCCGCAAATGTACCTGTGATATCCGCATCGCAAACCATAGCCGCCCGGCCAACGAGAGACACGCTTCCGTTGGACCGGATAATCAAGATATCACCCTGCTGCAGACGGATTCCGTCCAATTCGCTTTCAGTGAACTGTGCATATTTGATATCATCGTGACTGATACGGCCATTTTTGTGCTCAATATTTGGAATTCTATAGACTGCGGTTCTGTCTCTTCCATCATCGTAGCTACACTTTTTCGATGTCCCATATCGTGGCGTTTCAATATAATCCCCAAGACGGACAATCTTTTCAGGGCCAGAAGCTGTCAACCGTCCCTCAAACGCCTCTTTCAGCACGGCCTGCCGGTAAACCGCAAGCTGTGCTTTTGTTTTTTTCAGCGTTTCCACCCCGGCGTCGAGTTGTGAAAACAGCTCCTCAATACGGGAAACGATGCGTTCCTGTTCTGGGAGAGGGGGAACAATAACCTCAAGTGAATTTAACACTGTCTGGCTTATATTCTTTTGCGTTCCGCCTTTCCCTTTGGAAATAAGTTCCGATTTCATCATGGCCATGTAAAAGAACATATATTTGGTTGTTACACCATAGAGTTCTTTCGCATAGGCGATTGCTTGGTTTGTACAGCATTCGATACCAGTAATACCAAGCTTCCCGATGCTACCATACATAGCAACAAGCAAGGTTCCTGCAGGAATCATTTTTGCACTACTGTTTTGTAATCCCAACTCAGTTATTTTGCTTGCAGAAAAAGAAACGATACTATCATTTAAGTCGCCAATAACGAGCCAGGGAATAGAGCCGCCGTCATAGTATTGTTTTTCTGTTGCTTTAGGCGTTCCTCCTGATCCCCATTTTACAACTTGGGGCATCTTTTTAATTCCCCATCCATCTGGAATTGTTCTAAAAATCATATCACGCCACCAGTTCCACGTTCATTTCCTGTAGGATCGCCTCATACTGGTCCCCAAACACGTCATAAAACCTGCCCAGACCGCCCTTACGGTCAAATGGACTGAGGTCAAGGTCCTCCGGCTCAATACTGAGGGAAACAGCGATGTGATCCTTGATGAGGCGCAGCCATTCCATCTGCTCATCCGTAAAATGGATATGGCCTGCATTCCGACGCAGCGTCCACTGCATGAAGTTATAATTCACCTTGTCCGCGAACGGGGCGAGGTGATCGGCATAGCCCATCTCAAAGCGGATGATGGAGATCAGGTCCGTAAGCTGCGCCACGGTGCCCCGCTTGACCTTTTCCGGCTTCCTGATGGCATAGCATTCCCACAGGCGCTCAATGGTGATGCTCTGCGCCTTCAGCTTTTCATACAGGGCTTTGAGCTGGTTGATTGCCATAGCACGGTCCTTATACCGCTGATCGTAAATGATCCGCAGGGCAAGGATCTCGTCCTTATTCTCCTCGATGAATTCATGGAAGGTTTTGAGAACACGGTCGGCATTGGCCTGCTTATCGGTATCGTACCCGGCAAAGAGCACCGTGTCGATATTCACGGAGTCGATGACCTGCTCATGGCTGCGGCGCACATTCTCGATGTAATCGCGAATATCCGGATTATAGAAGGGCTGCACGGCCTGTTGGATCAGCGCCTTCTTTGCCTCATCCATGCGGTGCTGCTCGTCCTCAGTCGGCTCATGATCGTCGGACAGATCGACACCGGCCTTGGAGGAAACAATATCCGGATCAAAAGCATCCAACAGCCGCTGGGCAAGAGTCCCGGCGCTGCTGCCGACGGTGCTGCTGAATTCGGTGCGCTCCCGGTCGGTCATCTGGCTGTTGAGCCGGATCACACGGTTTGCAAGGGATGTGAGGGTGTCTTCATCCTTCGCGCCCATGGCCACCGTCAGCATCAGTTCCTTCATGCTGACGGTGGGCTTGCGCTCCAGCGTGCGTGTCTCGGTCTTTTTGGATTTCGTGACGCCAACGGCGTCCACGATCACAAAATGATCCTTGTTCTCCGTGGCGGAAGGCGTCACCTTCTGCAGGTCGTCCTTGCCGAGGGTGCGGGTGCCGCGCCCCTTCATCTGCTCGAAATAGTTTTTGCTGCGGACGTCGCGCATAAAGATCAGGCACTCGATGGGCTTCACGTCCGTCCCCGTGGCGATCATATCCACGGTGACAGCGATGCGGGGATAGTAGTCGTTGCGGAAGGCGCTGAGAACGGTCTCCGGGCGGTCCGCCTGACAGGTGATCTTCTGGCAGAATTCATTGCCCTCACCGAATTCCTCCCGGACGATCTGAATGATATCATCCGCATGGCTGTCGGTCTTGGCGAAGATCAGCGTCTTGGGTACTTCGCGGCGATGCGGGAAAAGCTGCGTGAACAGGTTGTCCCGGAACGCTCGGATCACGGTGCGAATCTGGCTGGGATTCACAACGTCCCGATCCAGCTCTGCTGTGGTATAGATCAGGTCCTCGTCCATCTGCTTCCAGCGCTTTGCGCGGGTCAGGCGGTCCCGGTACTCGATCTGCTGCTTCAGGATCATCGCGCCGTTTTTCGTCACGTCGGTTTCAATGAGGAAAATGTCCTCGCCCACATTCACGCCGTCGATGATGGCCTGCTCACGGGAATACTCGCTGACCACGTTCTGGTTGAAAAAGGCAAAGGTACGCTTGTCCGGCGTGGCGGTCAGGCCGATGATGAAAGCATCGAAATACTCCAGCACCTGATTCCACACGTTGTAGATCGACCGATGGCATTCATCGACAATGATGCAGTCGAAAAACTCCGGGGGATACTTTTCGTTATAGACGACCTCTTTTGCGGCCTGTGTGTCGGCTCCGGCCTGCTCGAAGAAGGATTCTTCCTCTGCGGATTCATCCATTTCCTCACCCTTCAGGATGGAGTACATCCGCTGAATGGTGCTGACGCAGATCTGGATGTCATTGGGGATATAGGAGCTGTTCAGGCGGCGAACACCGTAAAGCTGGGCAAAGGAGCGGTTGTCGTCATTCGGCGTATAGGCGAGAAATTCGCGCTCCGCCTGTTCGCCCAGCGATTTGGTGTCCACAAGGAACAGGATGCGCTTCATCTTGCCAAACTTCAGCAGACGGTATGCTGCCGTGATTGCTGTGAAAGTCTTGCCTGCGCCGGTTGCCATCTGCACCAGCGCCTTGGGGCGATTATCCGCAAAGGAGGCGTCCAGATTTTGAATCGCTGTGATTTGGCATTTGCGGAATCCGGCGGTATCAAAGGCCGGAAAATGCTTCATGTTATTGCGGATCGTATCGCCCTTTGTGAGTAGAGCAAGCAGTGTTTCCGGCCTGTGGAACGAGAACACTCGCCGGGAACGGTATTTGATATCAGCATAATCCGTGAAACGGGTGAGCTGCCCGGTGGCCTCATAGGCAAAGCGGATCTTATACTCGGTGGTTATGTATTTGAAGGTGCTGTTGGCATAGCGCCCGGACTGGCCCTCGACCACAGTGATGTTCTCGCCCAGCTCGTCCTTCTTCGCTTCAATCACGCCTACGGGCTTCCCATCAACAAAAAGAGCATAGTCAACTGGCCCGGCACTGGTGGGATATTCCCGAACAGCAACACCGAGAGAAGCCATGGGATTCACTTTTTTCAGATCCTGAACGACCCAGCCGGATTGCGCAAGACGGGCATCGATCAGTTGTCTGGCTCTTTCTTCAGGGGTCATGTTGGTCGCCTCCCAGCACAACAAAAAACAAATCACACTTATATTTTGACATAATATTATATCACGATCCAGCTGGATAATCTACTGCTTCCGCAGCTTTTGCGGAGGCAGTTTTTACGTTTTCTAATCCTTTTTTGAAAAGTGGTTAAGTTTTCCTCTTTCCCGTGGCCGTATATCAGGGAAGCAAATCTTTTCGGGGAAACACGTTAACAAAAGGGCATGCGTTTCTCCGTATGGTGAAAAAAGCTGGCAAACCATAAAAGTTTCGTCCTCTCTCGTGGCCGTATATTGAGGAGCATATCTTTTTTCGGAGCAGGGTGGTCAAAGCAGTCACCTTTTCTCCGTAGGGTGAGGGTCCTGCTCTCACAAACAGTACAGATCGGAGGTGATTACAATGTACGGAAAACTGCATCAGGCGAGGAGCCTTTGCTGCCCCGTACCCGGTTAGTATCCATACCCCAAGTGTGGAGGTCATGGAGCTCTTTTCTTAAAGGTCTTTATAGGACAACAAAAAATAATACCTATAAGAAAGATTATAGGAATGACCAGCACGACCTCCACACCAACATCACAGCAGGCCGGATGAAACGGGCAGCAGAGTCCCGCCATTACTGAATAAATCTGCTTTCGTGCCCAGCTTCTCCGGTTATGGATAAAACACATTTACAGGAGGAAAATCATGAGATTCAAAATCAACTATGGTGGCAAGTCCACCTACGATCCCAAGGACTTCTCTCGTGGGAAGTTTGAATGCAAGGCCGTGTTTCAGACGCGGAAAGGAATGCCCGTCGTGGTCTCCCACAGCACCGATCCCGCCTACGATTACTGGAAGGTAGAGTATGACTTCGTCTGCGTGGTCTTCGCGGAGTATCAGGACGCGCTGGACTTCTGTGCCGGACGCTTCTTCGATCCGGCCGGAAAGCCCGTCAAGGCTGTGAGGGCATGAGCATGACGGATGTACTCTACCATCCCCTGATCGACCGGGACACGGCCGGACTGGACAAGTCCCCACTGTTCTGCTCCCCGGACCGGGAAAAGGTCGCCGGGACCGCCGCGCTCTATCTGGAGGAGCTGGTCCCGAAGCGGTATCGCCTGATCGCCCGTGAGGAACATACCACCCGGCAGGCCAGCGCCTACCGCATCCATTGCCCCATCTGCGGGGCGGTGATGCGAGCGATCTCCCGGCCCTCAAACAAGCATCGCCTGTCTCTCTATGAGTGCCCGGAGTGCCTCTGAGGGGTAGGACGATAGATTATCATCTGAAGTGCAACACCTAAGAATAGAAAGACAACATGGCCAAA
>OLOV01000348.1_pt1 | contig 41169 bp, 36 predicted proteins | sample 1672931 | NCBI WGS metagenome assembly OLOV01 (sample SAMEA3136738, study PRJEB25190) | human gut metagenome | biome: human gut; feature: human-associated habitat; material: faeces | place: Austria | collected 2013 | reverse complement strand
AATCCCTCCGGCGAAAATTTGCAAATTTTCGCCACCTCCCTTTTCAAGGGAGGCAAGGGGGCAGCGCGGCCCATTTACTTTGCGGCAGATCCTTTCACCCGTGCCGCGCGCAGACGGGCGGGGATGGAGTACAGCAGCCGGACGAGCCGTGCGGCGGCATAGCTCAGAGCGAGCAGCCACAGGAAAATAAGCGGGGCGTACTTCGGCGCGTAAATCGGTTTTTGGCACCAGTGATAGCACAGCAGGGCGTGGATGAGCCACATAGATGTGGACTCCTCCCCCAGCCTTTCCAGCACCGGCGCAATGAACGCGCCGAGCCGCGTGGAGAGCAGCGCCAGCGCGCAGGGGATAAACACGGCGGCATTGATGAAGTCATAGGCCAGCCAATTGAACGGGTGGATGTATATAAGCGCAGCCAGCACGACCACAGCCGCGGCGTAGCACAGGCTCCGCCGCCGCGCGCACAGCGCCTTCGCAGCGGAAAGCAAATCGTACTTTGCCATCAGCACGCCCATGGCGTAGGCCGGAAGCAGGGTCAGCGTTGTGTAGAGCTCCGTCCAGAATACAGTCCCGGCAAAGGCGGACAGCAGCGGAAGCTCCATCACACGCGGCAGAACGTAGTATATGACGGCGTTGCCGCCGATGAGCCACAGAAAGCTCCCCTCCGGGGAGGCGTTCTTCCTGTCCGCGAAGCGCCGCACGAGCGGGAAGCCGACCGTCAGCAGTGCAAAGGGTGTGATGAACCACCACTCGTTGCAGTAGGTGAAGCGCAGACCGAGAAAGCAGTATATGAGATCTTCCATAAAAGGACTGCCGTGCGCCTGCCCCAGCAGCAGCGAAATGGGAACCGCCAGCACGAACACGCGCCAGTATGCGCCGTACAGGCTGCGCAGATGCCGCGCCGTGAAGCGCTCCTCCCCGCCAGTGCGGGTGCAGGAGAGATACGCCCCATAGCCGCCCAGCAGTGTGAACAGCGCCACGCACAGCTTGCCGAACTGCCCCATGCACATCGCAAAGCTCATCCCGTTTATGAAGGGCACGGAGACGAAGCCAATGCCGTCCAGCCTTTCGGGGAAGGTGAACAGATGGTGGCACAGCATGAGGCATATGGCGATGCCTTTCAATATCTTGGTGTCGCGTTTTGTGAATTCCATCGGGCAGCTCACACCTCCGCGGCGGCGCGGAACAGCCGCGCGTATATCCGGCCAAGCGCGGCGTAGAAAAGCCGGATGAGCTTCGCCCCGGCGTAGCACAGCGCCACGAGCCATATGAATATGAGGATGGAGTACTTCGGCAGGAACACGAGGCGCTGCGCGAGGTGATACGCCAGCACCGTATGCAGCAGCCACATATACGTCGATTCCTCGCCCAGCTTTTCCAGCACCCACGCGGCGGGGCGGGCGATCCTGAGCGGCAGCACGATGAGCGCGCACACGACGACGAGCGCCGCGTTTATGAAGTCGTACTGCACCCAGTTATATGTGTGTATATACACCGTCGCCCCGAACACCGCGATCGCCGCCAGCACCCAGACGGGGCGCCCGGCAAGCTCACGCTTGACGGCGGAGAGCAGGCCGTATTTTGCAAACACGCAGCCGACAAGGTACGACGGCAGGACCGTGAGCGTGGCATAGCTGAGATCCCACAGCATGCTCGCGGCCAGCGGCGCGAACACGGGCAGCTCGCACAGCTCCGGCAGGACGTAGTATATAAACGCGTTTATGAGCAGAATGAGCGCGAAGTCCGCGAAGGGGCTGGCATTCTTGCGGTCGATGACGCGCTGCATGAATGGGAAGGTTATGGTCAAAAGCGCGTAAGGCACGACGAACCACCATTCCTCACAGAAGCTGAAGCGCATACCGAGGAAGCTGTATATCACGTCCTGCACGGGATGCTCCGCCGGGCCGAGACCGGCGAGAAAATAGAGAGGCACGCATATGGCGAACACCTTCCAGTAGGTCGTGTAAAGGCCGACAAGGTGCCGCCCCGTGAGGGCGGTGAGGTCGCCGTTCTTCTTCGCGGACACATATGTGCCGTAGCCGCCCAGCAGTGTGAAGATATACAGGCATACCCGGCTGAAATGGCCGAAAAAGGTGGCGAAGGGATAGCCGAAAACGGAGAAAAGCGACACGTAGCCCACACCGTGCAGCCTGTCGGCAAAGGTGAAGGTGTGGTGGCATATCATCAGGCAAATGGCTATGCCCTTCATTATTTTCGTGTCGCGCCGTGTGAATTCCATGTGCCCCACCTCCATCATACACCGGCGGCGCTTTTTGCGCCGCGGCTGGCGAATATGCGCGCGATGAGCCTGTATATCAGGCGTATAAGCTTCGCGCTGCCGTAGCTGAGCGCCGTGAGCCACAGGAAGATGAGCGGGGAATACCGCGGCAGATAGACAAGACGCTGAAGCCAGTAATAGCAGAAGAAGGTGTGCGTCAGCCACATCATGGCGGACTCCTCACCCAGCTTTTCAAAGACCTTACCGGCAAGCTGCATTGGCTTTGCCGGAAGCAGCACGGCGAAGAGGACGGCGAACACGGCGGCGTTGACAAAGTCGTAATACTTGTGGTTATACGGGCGCACGAAGAATATCGCCAGCATCCCGGCCAGCGCGGCGCAGCACCACAGCGGCTGCCCGCCGAAGCGCGTCTTGACGCGCGAAAGCACGTCGTATCGCGCGAGGATGCAGCCCGTCACATAGGCCGGGAGTATCTCAAGAAGCTCCTCCACGCGTGCCCAGAACACCGTCTGCGAAAGCATGGAGAAAACGGGCTGCTCCATGACGGCGGGGATGATGTAGACGATGACCGTGTTCAGCACCGCGACGAGGAAAAGGTCGGTGTAAAGCGCGGCATTCTTCCGTTCAACAAAGCGCTTTATCGCCGGAAACAGCGCCAGCAGCACCGCGAACGGCAGCACGAACCACCATTCATCGTTGAAGCTCGTGCTCAGGCCGAGAAAGTTATATATGACCTCATGCGCAAGAAGAGAGCGCATCGCGCGCCATTTGTACACCAGCACCGGCAGACACACGGCGAACACCATCCAGAAGGTCTTGTAAAGACCCCATATGTGCCGCCTGACGAGCGCGCCGGTATCCCCGCCGCGCAGCGAGGACAGGTAGCAGCCGTAGCCGCTCATCAGCGTGAACAGCGGCACGCATATCCGGCCGAACGCGCCGAGGCACACGGAGAGGTTCGTGTCGTTGAAGCTCCACAGCGAGATGAACACGCCCTCCGTCACCCTCTCCGGAAAGGCGAAGAGGTGATGGTACAGCATCAGGCATATCGCCACGCCCTTTATGAACTTTGTATCCCGTTTTGTGAACTCCACGGCGAAACCTCCCGCCCGAGGCGATAATAATAAAAACAATTATACCCGCCCCTCCGCGTTCCGTCAAGTTTTGACAGACAGCGGCGGGAGGAAGCCCAAGCCCCGCGGCAGATACTCGCCGCGGGGCTGGTCAGGTCAATCGGATATTACATATGTGCCGTTTCCGGCTGCGGAAAAGCTCTTTGCGCACACGGAGCCGCTGCCCGCGTCAAAAGCCACAGCGGCGTCCGGGAAGGCTTCGGAAAACTCAAAGATGCTTTCCCCGTCCAGTGTGATGCGGCCGCCGTCGCCCTGAGTGATCAGTTGAAGCCGGCCAGCGGCGGCGGGTATGCCGCGCGAGAACTCGGCCATGTCATATAGGCGCAGTGCGCCGTCCTCGCACACGGCGAGCAGGCCTCCGGCGGCGTCAAGCTCTCCGCCACTGCCGGAAGGATCCAGATTTATGATCAGCTTCTGGATGCGTTCATCCGCAAGCGCCGGGGAACCGGCGGGGATGCAGACGAAGCTGTCTATATCCGCGCCGCTCAAAAGCATCAGCCAGACGGCAAGCTCATTCTGTCCTGTGAGAAGGCCGCGCTTCAGCGCAAGATAAGCGCTGTAGTCTGCGTTCCATGAGGAATACGCTTCGTCGCCGCGCCTGTCCGGAAGACCGTAATTGGCGCGGATGTATTCCCCAAGATAGCGTGTGGTCTTCCTCGCGCCGGAGGGGTTGAGGTGGGAGGCGGCATCATAGCAGTCCGTGTCGAAGCTGACGACGTCCGTGCCGAGGAAATTGATGTAATCAAGCCCGTGCGCTGCAGCAAAGCCGGAGATATAATTGGCCTCCATCCACTCATGCTCCCCGGCGGGGAAGGGAAGATAGGTCAGCAGAACGTCTATGCTGTGGGCGCGGCACTCTTCGGCGATGCGTCGGAGATAGCTTATGCCAGTGTTATCGGGCAATACGTCAAGCGCCTTGGCCGATGGTGCAGACACGGCGGGCACGGCGACGCCAACGCGTGAATCCGCGCCCTTTTCCGGGGAGGTCGGGGTCTTGAAATCCTTGGAGGTAAGCTCCTTCCAGCGGGAGTGATACACGGAGAAATCCCAGATGAAATCGAACCGCCGCCCGGAGTCGGCGTCAAAAAGGTCATTTATGGCGGCAAGCTTCGTCCTCGTCAGAGGGAAGGCGTCCAGCGAGAGGTGCGCGTAATCGACGCTTGTGCACTTTTCCTCCAGACAGGCGCCGTAGCAGTCTATTATCACAAGCCTCGGCGACGTATACTCCAGCGCGTTCATCAGAACCCAGTAGTTTAATGCCATGGTGCTGGAATGTCCGGCAAGGTTGTAGGACGTGACACCGAAATCCTTCCACAGCTCCATGGGGAAAAAGGCGTTGAGCACGTGACTCGTCCCGAGATACAGCACGTCGAGATCCTGCGTTGCTTCAAAAAAGGCGGCGTATTTTGCGCGGCTATCCTTGCGTTCCGTCACTGTGGAGAGAATATGCAGGCCGCCGAGGGAAAGACACACGAGCAGGACAACGCAGAGGATGCGCTTTATATATTTTTGCAATTGTCCCGCCCCCTAGAACTGAAAATAAATGAAGCTTGCGGCGTCATAGCCGCTGCCCCACACGCCGAAAAGCATGATGAAAAGGAATGAAAACACTATCACAGCGATCTGGAACCACCAGTCCTGCCGCGCGATGACCTCATGCACGACGACGTTCTTATACCGCAGCAGGTCAGACACGAAGAGCACGCACAGACACACGGCCAGAAGCGTCATATCCTGTATGCCGAGCCCCGTTCCCTGCGCAAGCGTGCCGTCAAAGAATATCCACAGATCGCCTGCATGCAGCATCCCGCGGACGATCTGCACGGCCGCCCATAGGCTGTCTGCACGGAAAAAGACCCATGAAAGGTCGATGAGCACAAAGGTCGCGGCGGTCTTGACGAGCCGGTGGCTCAGCGTGCCGCGGTCAAGGCCCAGTGTGCGCACGGCAAACTCGCGCACGGGGCGGAGAAAGTCGCCGATTACCTGATATATGCCGTTTATAAGCCCCCACGCGACAAAGGTCCAGTTCGCCCCGTGCCACAGGCCGCTGACGGAGAAGGTGATGAGAAGGTTGAGATACTTCCTCTTTTTGCCGCGGCGGTTCCCGCCGAGCGGGATGTAGAGATAATCCCGGAACCAGCTTGAAAGGGATATGTGCCATCTGCGCCAGAATTCCGCAACGGAGGCGGAGAGATACGGTGCGTCGAAATTGCGCATGAGCTCAATCCCGAGAAGCCGGGCAGAGCCCGTTGCTATCATGGTGTAGCCGCAGAAGTCGCAGTATATCTGAAAGGCGAAGAAAACCGTCGCCGTAATGAGATACCACCCGCCGGAGTAGACATACTCCTGCCAGCTGCCGTATACGGCGTCAACGTATATGCCCAGCCTGTCGGCCAGAACGAGCTTGAGAAAATAGCCCCACAGCATCAGAAGCAGGCCGTCTCTGAAATTGGCAAATTTCAGCTTCTGCGGCACGGCAAGCTGCTTCAAAAGATTCTTGGACCGCTCAATAGGCCCTGCGACGAGCTGCGGAAAGAACGACACGAAAAGCGCATAGCGAAAGAAATTCTTCTCCGCGTATATGTCGCCGCGGTACACGTCGATGGTGTAGCCCAGCGCCTGAAAGGTGTAGAATGAGATGCCGACGGGGAGAATGACGTCAAAGCCTGCGCGGCGCGGCAGCACGCCGGCCAGAGACAGCAAGCGCGCAAGGCTGTCCCACGCGAAGTTAAAATACTTGAAAAAGAAAAGTATAGCGAGGTTTATGATAAAGCTTGCCGCGACGCAGTATTTCTTCAGCCGTGCGGATTTCTCATCCGCGTACCCGGCGGACTTTATCCGCTCTATCCCCAGGGCGCACAGATAGGTCGTGAACGTGGAAAACAGCATCAGCAGTGCGTATTTCGCGTTCCAGCACATATAAAAATAGTAGCTGGCCGCCAAAAGCCACAGATAGCGCAGCCTGTTCGGAATCACGTAGTATACAAGCAGCACTAGGGGCAGAAATATTAGATATTGCGCAGAATTGAAAAGCATTCCGGCGTCTCCTGTACATTATTGCAGTATGATGAATAATCCTATCATACGGGGGGCGTTAATTCAAGCGCCGCGCCCGCTTCTTTGGCGAAAAATTTGCCTTTACGGGCGCGGGTTTGCAATTTTTCCGCCTATGCTGTACAATAGCGGCGGGGTGGAAAAAATGTATAACTACAAGCTGACGCTGTGCTATGACGGCGGCCGGTACAAGGGCTGGCAGAGGCAGGGCAACACCGCAAACACCATACAGGCCAGAGTGGAGGACGCGCTGGAGCGCGCCGCCGGAGAGCGGGCGGAGATCGCCGCTTCTGGGCGGACAGACGCGGGCGTGCACGCGAAATGCCAGGTGTGCTCCTTCAAAACGGCGAAGGAGCTTGACTGCGAGAAAACGCTTGCGGCCCTGCGGGAGCATCTGCCGGAGGACATAGGCGCGCTGTCGATGGAGCGCGCGGGAGAGCGCTTTCACGCGCGGCTGAGCTGCCGCGGGAAGACCTATGTTTACCGCGTGTGGAACAGCGCCGCGCCGAACGTGTTCGAGCGGCGGTATATGTACCGCTACAGCGCGCCGCTGGATATAGAGCGGATGCGCCGCGCGGCGGCACTTCTGGAGGGGGAGCATGACTTCACGGCCTTCTGTGCGAACAGGCGCATGAAAAAGTCCGCCGTGCGCCGCCTTGAGAGCATCGTCATAAGCGAAAACGGCGGAGAGCTGCGCTTTGAGCTGACGGGCGACGGATTTTTATACAACATGGTGCGGATAATCGTGGGCACGCTCATCGAGGTGGGCGCGCACAGCCGCGCGGCGGAGGATATGCCCGCCATACTCGCCTCAAAGGACCGCGAGCGCGCCGGATACACCGCGCCCGCGCAGGGGCTTTCGCTGTGGCAGGTGCGGTATTGACTGCCGCGCGAAAAAACAGCGGAAAAACCAAAAGTTTTAGTTGACATGAGAACAGAATATTGTTAGAATGAGTCGTCTCAATTGGATAGACGGTAGGTTGGTCAATATATCCAAAGCAAGATAACGACCGCTGTGCACATTGCATAGCTGAGGCCAGACGGACAGCCGGGTCGAATGCCGAGTTCCGCGGAATGCGGCGGCAACTTCTGTTGCCTTATTGATTTGGCGGGGGTCTCCCGCCGGAGCTTGTGAAAAGCTCAAATTTTATAAGTTGGTTACTATAAACCGGTGCTGCATGGCAGACAAACTTGTGAAATGGTCAATAAGAGTAGTAAAAGTAGTTTCTTGCTATATAGACTCTCAAACCAATTGGGATAGGCGCCTTGGCGTATATATGCCGGGGCGGGCGCTATACATATCACAATGACGTATGCTGTGTGCATACGTCATTTTTTCTTTCTGGGAGGGGAAGGGCTATGAAAAAAATAATTGAGCTGAAAAACGTCACAAAGTCCTTTGACGGAGAGACTGTGCTGGACAATATAAGCCTCGATATCTATGATAACGAGTTTATCACGCTGCTCGGCCCGTCCGGCTGCGGAAAGACAACGACGCTGCGGCTCATAGGCGGCTTTGAAACGCCCGACAGCGGCGACGTTGTGTTCATGGGTGAGAGGATAAACGACGTGCCGCCGTACAAGCGCAACGTAAACACGGTTTTTCAGCGCTACGCCCTGTTCCCGCATCTGAACGTGTTTGAAAACGTGGCCTTCCCCCTGCGCGAAAAGAAGCTGCCGCACGGCGAGATCACGGAGAAGGTGAAGGCGATGCTGGCCATGGTCGCCCTGACGGGGTTTGAGCACCGCAGCGTCACCAGCCTTTCCGGCGGACAGCAGCAGCGCGTGGCCATCGCCCGCGCGCTCGTCAGCAGCCCGAAGGTGCTGCTGCTGGATGAGCCGCTTGCCGCGCTCGACCTCAAGCTGAGGAAGGACATGCAGACGGAGCTGAAAAAGATACAGAAGGCCACGGGGATAACCTTCGTGTTCGTCACGCACGATCAGGAGGAGGCGCTGTCCATGTCCGATACCGTGGTGGTGATGAGCGAGGGGCGCATACAGCAGATAGGCACGCCCATCGACATTTATAACGAGCCGCAGAACGCCTTCGTGGCGGACTTCATCGGCGAGAGCAACATCGTGGACGGCGTGATGCTGGCCGACTATAAGGTCGCGTTCTCGGGGCACACCTTTGACTGCGTGGACTTCGGCTTTGAAAAGCGCGAGCAGGTGGACGTCGTCGTGCGGCCGGAGGACGTGGACATCGTGCCGGAGGAGAAGGGGATGCTGAAGGGCGTCGTCACGGCGGTGACCTTCCTCGGCGTGCACTATGAGATAATCGTGGACATAAACGGCTTCAAATGGATGATACAGACGACGGACTTCGTGGACGTGGACGAGCATATCGGCCTTTATATCGAGCCGGACGCCATACACATCATGAAAAAGTCCGAGTATTCCGGCATGTACGGCGACTACTCGTCCTTCTCCAACGAGCTGGACGAGCTGAGCGACGCGGAAAGCGAGATGGAAGAATGAGACCGAATGCCAATGCAAACCGCGCCGGTCTCGTGCAGCGGCTGACGCTTGCGCCATATTCCTTCTGGGCGGTGCTGTTCGTGGTGGTGCCGCTGTTCTTCGTGGCGTACTACGCCTTTACCGACGCGCAGTTCAACTTCACCCTTGATAATATAAGCCGCTTTTTCACCGCAACCTCCGCCGTTGACGGCGGGCGGGAGGTGCACACCTATCTCATCATCTTCCTGCGCTCTCTCAAGCTGGCGGTGATATCCACCGTGATATGCCTCATCATGGGCTATCCCATGGCCTATATCATTTCCCGCGCCGCGCCGCGCGCGCAGAAGATAATGATAACGCTGATCATGATCCCCATGTGGATGAACTTCCTCATCCGCACCTACGCGTGGATGACCATTTTGCAGGACACCGGCATATTAAACGGCTTTCTGTCCATGCTGGGGCTTGGGCGCGTGCATATAATCGGCACGGAGGCCGCCGTCGTGATAGGCATGGTGTACGATTACTTTCCGTATATGATACTGCCGATATACTCCGTCATGGCGAAGATGGACGTGCGCCTGATAGAGGCCGCGCGCGACCTCGGCTGCAACAGCGCGGGCGTGCTGCGCCGGGTCATATGGCCGCTGAGCCTGCCGGGCGTGATATCCGGCGTGAACATGGTGCTCATCCCGTCCATATCCACCTTCTACATCTCGCAGAAGCTCGGCAACGGCAAGTTCTATCTCATCGGCGACGCGATAGAGGGGCAGTATGTGGCGAACAACCTGCACTTTGCCGCCGCGATAGCCTTCGTGCTGATGATAATTCTGCTGGCGTGCATGGCGCTTTTGCAGCACGCGGCCGGGAAGCGCGCCGCGGTGTGAAGGGAGGCACGGATATGAGAAAAATGTCAAAGGTCTACACGGCCCTTATAATGATATTCCTCTTTGCGCCCATTGCGATACTGCTGGTGTTCTCCTTCAACGAGGCGAAGAGCCTTTCCGTGTTCTCGGGCTTCTCGCTGAACTGGTACAGGGAGCTTTTCCGCGACGCGGAGACGCTGGGCGCAGTGCGAAACACGCTGGTGCTGGCGCTGTGCGCCGCGGTCGTGTCCACGGTCATGGGCACGGCGGCCGCCGTCGGCATAAACAAGCTGCGCAACCGCGCCATGCGCGCCGCGATGGACACCGTCACGAACATACCAATGATAAACCCGGATATAATCACGGGTATCTCGCTCATGCTGATGTTCGTGTTCGTGGGGCGGCTTTTCGGCGCGGCGACGAGCCTGAGCTTCTGGACGATGCTGATCGCGCACGTGACCTTCTGTTTGCCCTACGTCATATTGCAGGTGCTGCCGAAGCTGCGCCAGATGGACAAGGCGCTGCCTGAGGCCGCGATGGACCTCGGCTGCACGCCGGTGCAGGCGTTCATGAAGGTGGAGATACCGGAGATAATGCCGGGCGTCGTGACGGGCTTCATCATGGCCTTCACGCTTTCGCTGGACGACTTTGTGATAAGCTATTTCACCTCCGGCAACGGATTTGAGACGCTGCCCATACGCATATACTCCATGACGAAAAAGACCGTCACGCCGAAGATGTACGCGCTGGCGACGATAATCTTCTTCGTCATCCTCGCCCTGCTTATCCTCACGAACCTTGTGGACGACGATTCGCGCGCGCGCCCGGCGCGCGCCCGGCGCTTCCTACTCTCCCACCTGGTCTGGCAGTACCATCGGCGAGCGAGCAGGCGCGTACAGCGCGCCGCCGCCGGGGTCATCGGCGGCGTTCTGGCCGCGGCGGGGATAGCGGTGCTCATCCTCTCCGGCAGCGGCACGCAGGAGCTGAACGTATATAACTGGGGCGAATATATCTCCGACGGGTCCGACGACTCGCTCAACACCATAGAGGCGTTTGAGCAGTGGTACGAGGAGACCTACGGCAAGAAGGTGAAGGTCAACTACACCACCTTTGCCAGCAACGAGGATATGTACGCAAAGCTCTCCTCCGGCGCTGTCAGCTTCGACGTGGTCATCCCATCGGACTATATGATCGCGCGTATGCGCAGCGAGGGTATGCTTCTGCCGCTGGACTACAGCAACATACCGAACTACAGCAATATTTCGGACAGCTTCCACGGACTGTACTACGACCCGGACGACGAGTACACCGTGCCGTACACCTACGGCGTGGTGGGCATCATATACAACGCCGCCGTCGTCGATGAGGCCGACGCGAACGACTGGAACCTCATGTGGAACGAAAAGTACGCCGGGAGCATCCTCCAGTTCAACAACTCCCGCGACGCCTTTGCGACGGCGCAGTATAAGCTGGGTCTCGACGTCAACGACACGGACCGCGCGAAGTGGGACAGCGCCCTTGCGGAGCTCAAGCGCCAGTCGCCGCTGGTGAAGAGCTACGTCATGGACGAGGTGTACAACATGATGGAGTCCGGCGAGGCGGCGATAGCCCCGTACTACGCGGGCGACTACTTCACCATGCTTGACGCGCAGGCGGATGGGGTTGATCTCCGGTTCTACTATCCGCAGCGCACGAACTACTTCATCGACGCGATGTGCATCCCGAGCTGCTGCCAGAACAAGGAGCTGGCCGAGATATTCATAAACTACATGCTCTCGCCCGAACCGGCGATAGCAAACGCCGAATATATCTGCTACGCCTCACCCAATTCCGCCGTATATACCGACGAGGGGTATATCGATGACATGGGCGAGGACGCCATGGAGATACTCTATCCGGAAATCGGCGATTTCAGTGCGCGGTATAACGAGTTTGCCTTCCGCAGCCTTGACGCGGAGACGCTCGACTATGTCAACTCCCTGTGGGAGACGCTGAAAATAAGCTGACGAGGTGAAACCGAGTTATGCCGATGCCAATCGCAGCGGGCGCGGGCAACAAATGGCGCGGATGTTAAGAGACGTTCTTTGACTATTCCGCCGAATGTATGTGCAAAGCGGCAATGAAGTTTGCTGCAAAAAGAGAATAGATAAGCCAAAGCCCCGGATAACGTTGATAAAGAGCGTTATCCGGGGCTTTGAGCATGCATGGCATAGATATTTCTTCTCATCTGCGAAGTGCTTTTGCCGGAGCGGGAGGGGTATCTGCGGACAAAGGCACAGCATATGCTTTGCCTTGAGGTCAGCAGCACCAATCGCGCCGAATTGGATGGCGTAAAATGTTCCTGGTACTTGCCATTAAAATCTTTATTAAATTGTTCAAAGCAGAAATTATGGTTGTTTTCATCAATATTATCTTGGCTTTTTGTGTAGCTCGACCAAAAAAGTTTTAAATCTGGAAAGCCTTTACACTGCCATTGAATTATTCAATGAACAATTCAACATGCTCCGCTTCACCAAGCTGATTCTGCAATTAAAACAGCCGTGCAGCAAAATTGACAAGAAGATGTTTTTTTGTATAATTGCAGATGCGGGCTGACCTGCCGCAAGCTAAGCGCCCAACGGGCATCTCAAGTGTTTTTAACAGATTTTGTGCTTGAGCGGATAATTATTTTCGGCTCATATTCAACTCTAGTTATTCCTGTTGCCGATATATCAGTTATATGGTATACGTCCTCGTCAATCTTCCTTAAAAGCATGTCCACGGCATCCTTCGCCCTCAAATGGTGATAGTGCTCGACAGTCGTCAGCGACACGTTGCTCATCTCAGAAAGGTGTATGTTGTCGCAGCCCATCACCGAATAGTCTTGAGGAACGCGCTTATTGTTCCGCTTCAGTGCATCCAGAATGCCGAGACATATCATGTCATTATATCCAATTATCCCGGTGTATTTGTCTCCGTACTTTTCAAGGAATCTATTAGTCAGCAATGTTCCAGCGGCATAATCCTCCACCGTTCCGCGCGGAGAGATTCTCTCGTTTTTAAGAGTGACCAAACGAATGGCATCATCGCTGAATCCATATTCCCTGTAGGTTGCCCTTATGCCCTCAAGCCGCTGAACACGGGTAACATACTTTCGGTTTATATCTGTTGCGATATATGCAACGTTTTTGTGCCCCAATTGTATCATGTGCTCTGCAATAATTTTCCCTATGCCGAAGCTGTTCACCATTACAGAGTCAACCTTGATGTCGAGATTTTTGTCGCACACCACAACACAGGGCTTAAGCACTGACGCGCGTTCAAGAATACTCAGGTTTTCAGGCTGATACAAAAAAACGGCGCCCGCTACGGGCAGAGTTTTTATGCATTGGAGTATGCTGTTCTCAAGTCTTGAATCCCTGAAGGTGTTCAAAGTTATGCAGATGTACCCTGCCTCGGAGGCGCGAGCCTGTACAACAGAAAGCTGAACGGAATAGCTAAGGTTATTGCAGGATGGCAGCACAACCAATAGGATATTCTCTTCTTTTATTCCGTTTTGTATTGTACCGCGGTAGCCAAGCATGTTGCAGGCATCCAGCACTTTTTTTCTTGTTTCATCTGTAAAACTGGCGTTGCTGTAATTATTGAGTATCATGGAAACCGTAGCTTGAGATACTCCGGCAAATTCTGCAACCTGCTTTGCTGTTACAACTTTTTGATTTCTTCCCATGATGCGACCTCTGTATGCAGTGTTTTTTGTTTAATAGCATAACAGATTATATAACATTTATTGAGTCAGGAAAAGCCCCTATTTTGCCGCGCTTAGTTTGTATTATTCAGTGCGTATGTTCGTGTAGAAGCAAGGACCTGCGCCTTGAAATAAAAAAAAGAAATGAAAGGAAAAAAGAACAAATGAAAAACGCAAAGAAACTTCTCGTTCTTCTGGTGGTTTTCGCAATGCTACTGAGCCTGTGCGCATGCGGCGCACAGCAGAAACAGCCCGAAGAGAAGAGCGCAGCTTCCGCAGCGGAAGGAGCTGCATCCGCAGAAAAAACCAGAATAGAGGTGTGGCACAGAGCTTCTGCCGACATGGGCGCAAACGTCCTTGAAGAGGCTGCTGCCGAGTTCAACGCCAGTCAGGACAGCTTTGAGATAGTTCCTGTCTACAACAGTGGCGAGTACAAGGGACTTATCCAGCAGATGGTCGCCGATGCTGCAAGCGGAAGCACACCCGGCATTTGCCAGATTTCTTACACATGGAGCAACTTCCTGTGCGAGAATTTCCCCACCACCGACATCGCTTCACTTGAGGGCGGTGAAGAGTTTCTGACTGCTTTTGACAGCAACCTTGTTGACCTCTGCAAGAACCCCGATGGTTCTCAGGTAGTTGGTATCCCCATTGCAAACTCCTGCCCCATTTTCTACTATAATATTGAAGTTTGCCAGGCTGCCGGTCTTGACACCAGCAATCTCCCCACCACTTGGGAAGAGGTCGTCGAATGGGCAAAGGCTATCGTTGCAAACACCGACGCTGAGGGCTTCAGCTTTGCAGCTCCCCCCGATTTCTGGCTTGAAGAGTGGCTGATAGAGGCAAATGGCGGTGAAATCTACACCGAAGAGAATGGCACCTATGTTGCACACTTTGACGATGAAGCTGCTGTCAGCGCAATGCAGGAAGTGGCCGATCTGTATGCTGATGGCACCGGCGTGTTCCTTTCCGGCGCAGATGCAATCAAGGAAGCCTTCTCCTCCGGCAAGCTTGGTATCATGATCGCTACCATCGGCTGGTCTACCGGCTTTACCACTTCCTGCGCATTTGACTGGCAGGCCGCCTCTGTTGTGTCCTGCAAGGGCAATCCTGTCACCGCGCCCGTGGGCGGCTCTATGTTCTGCATTACCGCCACTGATCCTGCTGTGCAGGAAGGCGCATGGCAGTTCCTCCAGCTTCTTGGAAACGCCAAATATATTGAGGCATGGTCAGAGGCAACTGGTTACCTCCCCGGCAGGGCAGATGTGCGTGAGTCTGATGGCTTCAAAGCATACGTTGAAGAGCATCCCTATCTTAACGCCGGTTTGAACGTCATAGATGCGCTGAATACTCCGGTAGCATTTCCCGGCTCCTCCGCGCTCCAGCTTCAGGACGACTTCTGCAATGCACGTGATGCTATCTACACCGGTCATGGAACTGCGCTCGACGTAATGACTGCTCTTGCCGAGTCTGCAAATCAGCTTATGAATGAGGGCTGATTGCCTCAATCGCTGATTAAGGCATAATTATAAAGGCGTGCTGCGCTTCAAAGCCTAACAGCACGCCTGTTTAGTACATATGGAGGACCTGCCGCCTGCATGGCAATAGCATGATATGGCGCAGCTCCTCCATACGCGAGGCTTTATAATATTTCAGCTTGTCAAAAAAGCCTCGCAGAGTTTCGCGTCCGCAGACGCGAAATGAGTATGATCAGTTTCCTGACGCGACATGTGCGTGGAGAAAAATACTTTGCGCGAAGTGAGCGTCGAATTGTCTGCTATAAGCGGACAGTAGGGGCGCGATACGCAGCGAAGCTTTCTCGAAAAAGTGACAAGGCCACTTTTTCGACAGTCTCAATAATTATTTGTGCGGTAAAACCCCATGGAGGATTACTATGAACGGTTTATATTATTCAAGCTATGGCTCAGATCAGGATCAGTATCCGCATATGCTTTCTGTGCTGGAAAAGTGCAGCCCGCTGAATGTGGGCGTTGAGCTTGCAATTTACACCAGAAATTCTGCTCGTCCACAGCACATTCCAAATTTGTTGCAGGTCAAAGAACAGTTTGCCAAGTATCCCACGCTTTTCCACGGCCCGTTTTTCGAATTGGAGGCTACCAGTGAGCCTGACAGCGAGGCCGCCGCTTATATGAAGGAATCCTATGAAATTTCCTATGATCTGTGCAGGCAGTTTCATGCACCTTCTATCGTTATGCATACCAATCAGATTTCCTACGAAGATAAGGACAAGCTCCACCTTCAGGACAATTCCCGCAATATGATTATTGCGCTTGGTGAAATGGCGCGTAAGGCTGGTATTGAACTAACAGTTGAAAACGTAGGCTTCAATTACAACCATAGCGTGCTTTTCTCCGAAGATGAATTTATAGAGCTGTTCAGCAGTATCCCCGATGATATTATGTGCCTTATTGACTTAGGCCACGCAATTCTTAATGACTGGAATATCGAGCGGCTTATTGCCGCACTTAACAAACGCATCACCGCTTACCATATCCACAATAACCAGGGCGTGAGAGATACCCACAGACCTCTCTTTGAAGCCGGCATGAAGTACTCACGCCAGCAGATAAGAGATTTGTTCAAGGCGATGGAAAAGTATTCTCCCAAAGCGCACTGGATTTTGGAGTATTCTCCCGGCAAGCACATCACTCCTGAGCTCATGTACAATGATTTTACCGAGGTAAACTCCATGGTAAAAGATATTCACAGTTCGCTCTAATATGTGAAAGGAAAGGTCGGCTTATGGCTAAGCTTTCGAATAAAAACCCAACGCTAAGCAAAAAGAATTACATACGCAGAGAGCATCGCCTTTCTTTTTGGCTGCTGCTGCCCACAATAGTTGTTTTTGCGGTTTTTATGTTCTGGCCGGTTATTTATACCGTTTATCTCAGTTTTTTGAAATGGAACATGATAAGTCCGGTAAAAACCTTTGTTGGCTTCAATAACTACGTTAAAATCTTTAAGAGCACAGAGTTTATTGTCACACTGAAAAACACGGGACTTTATATGCTGCTGTTTGTTGTGATAGATGTGGTGGTGCCATATATTGTTTCCTATTGTCTGACTTACCTGGTAAAGAGGCTGAAAGGCTTTTATAAAGTTGCAATTTTTGTGCCCAGCCTTATATCTCTCGTCATCGGCGGTCTTATTATGAGCTGGATTTGGAACTCCGTCTCCGGGCCCCTTGCCACAATATGGTCGTTCTTTGGCGGTAAATTCCCCAACTGGGCCGCGACAAGCGGACTGGTGATTGTTGTTATATCTATGGTGGTGTCGTGGAAGATGTTCGGCTATAACGTCATCGTTCTGGTCTCCGCCATTGACAATGTTCCCATGGAGCTTATAGAAACTGCAAAGATAGAAAACACACCCAATGTTGAGATCTTTTTCAAGATAGTATTGCCGCTGACTTCTGCGCAGGGCATATATACGCTGATTATATCTCTGGTTTGGGGGCTCACATGGTCGTATACACCGCTGAATATCCTGACATCGGGCGGGCCGAACAACCTGAGCACGAACGTGATATTCGAGGTTTACGAGAAGGCCTTTACTATTTTTTCAACAGGCGAAGCTTCAGCTCTGGCTGTAATTGCCCTGTTTCTATTTATTGTTTTCCTTGTTCTCGAATTTGTGTTTGTAGAAAAGAGGGTGTTCTATGAAAACTAAAAAGTCTGCACTCTCTGGTAAGCAAAAAACAGCCATAAGCGCGGCTATAGGTCATGTTGTCCTTCTGGCAGTGATCGTGCTTATGCTCTATCCGGTGGCTTTTGCTGTGGGCGCCTCTTTTAAGCCCCAAACGGAGATTTTCACAAATGTTTTGAATTTTTTCACCAAAAACCCGACCTTGGATAATTTCGCGCGCAATAGAGAGAATCGACTACTTCAAGGTGGTGTGGAACACCTTTGCAATAGCTTTTTGCGTGATGGCTTTCAAGGTGTTTACCAGCTATCTTTGCGCGTATGCCTTTGTTTTTCTCAACTTTCCGTTGAAAAAGCTGCTGTACTTTGTGCTTATTTCCACGATGTTCATTCCGTTTACCGTAACCATGATACCCAACTACATAACAATTTCTAAAATGGGGCTGAGGGATAATATTATTGGTGTTATGCTGCCGCAGCTCAGCGATGCAATGGGAATTATGCTTTTACGGCAGCAGATGAGAACAATTCCTCGTTCTCTTATTGAAGTGGGCAAGCTGGAAAAGTCGAGCCATTTCACTATAATGACGCAGATTGTCCTCCCGATAGCGAAGCCGTGTGTAATTTCGACCGCTATTATCTTCTTCATCAATTCGTGGAACGAATACGTGTGGCCGCGGCTTATACTGAAAACAACAGATAATTACACACTTTCTCTTGCACTCCAATTGTTTGTTGACTCCGAGGCGGGCAGCGGAATGGGAATATGCATGGCTATGTGCGTTCTTACAATGCTGGTACCTCTCGTTTTGTTTATCATTTTCCAGCGGCAGATTATGGCCACCTATGCCAGCTCAGGCATAAAGGGGTAAGGAGGTAAGTATGACAAAAACAGGTGAGATTAGATTTGAGCATGTGAAAAAGGCTTACGGGAACAATGTTATTATCCCAGACCTGGATCTCGTAATAAAACCCAACGAAAGAACCATCCTTTTGGGACCGTCAGGCTGCGGGAAAACCACTACGCTCCGCATGATAGCAGGACTTGAGGATATATCCGGAGGAAACCTCTACATGAATGGCGAAAGAGTAAACGATGTACAGTGCGGTGACAGAGATATAGCAATGGTTTTCCAAAATTACGCCCTCTTTCCCCATATGACGGTTTTCAAAAACATTGCCTTCGGACTACGCACCTTCAAGCTGTCCAAGGCAGAAATAAAAGCGCGTGTGGACAACATGATTCATATCATGGAGCTGGACGGACTGAGCGAGAGACTCCCGCGTGAGCTGTCCGGCGGACAGCGGCAGAGAGTGGCGCTGGCGCGCGCTGCGGTGAAAAACGCCTCATTCTTTCTGCTGGATGAGCCGCTTTCCAATCTGGATGCACAGCTCAGAACACAGGCGAGGAAAGAATTGGTCAAGCTTCATGAAATGCATAGACCTACCTTCGTCTATGTTACCCATGACCAGATAGAGGCAATGACCATAGGGCAAAACGTGGTTTTGATGAACAAAGGCAGAATCCAGATGCAGGATACGCCGTACAACATCTACCACAGGCCTATAAATATCTTTACAGCCCGTTTTATTGGTTCTCCGCCTATGAACATTGCAAAGGTGGACATAGATGGAAACAATATTTCTGCCGGGAACGCACAAATTCCGCTGTCTTGTGAATGGAAAAAGCAGATTGGTGATGCAAAGAGGCTTTATATAGGCATTCGCCCGGAGAACATCGCGCTGACAAACCACTACACCGAAGGCTCGATTGAAGTAGTTATCAAATATACAGAAAACTATGGCAATAAGCTGGGCATATATTTTGACATCGGCGAAAGCGAATTTATTGCAATGCAGGAGCAGTATGAAACCGCCGAGGTCGGCGCAAAAGTATACTGGAGGCCTGATTATTCAAAGCTGTCCTTCTTTGACGAGCAGACCGAAAATAACATTGGCTATCCGCAGGAGTATCTCACTTCTGCCGATACAGGCTGGGATCCATGTAATGTTGTTTTGAAAAGAGGAAATGAAAATGAATAAGCTGCATGGAATAAAGCTTGTCACCTTTGATATGGACGGAACGCTTATTGATGATGAGTGGGCGCATGAACAGGCCAAGGTTGAGATAGCTCATTCAATCGGTGCGCACGGCGATTTGGATTTGCATGACTATACCGGACGCTCAAACCGTAAGTTCTGGCAGCACGTTCTGGACAAATTTGACCTGGAGGGCGATATTGATGAGCTTACCGACAGACAGTTCCGCCGCGTGCTTGAGCTTTGCATCGAGAAAAAGCAGCCGGCATCTGCCGGAATGAGCGAGGCGGTAAAATACTTAAAGTCAAGGGGAATAAAGATTGCTGTTACCTCCGGCTCAGATGAATATTTTATTGATGATATTCTCACAGCAATCGGTCTTAAAGAGTATTTTGACATCAAGGTTTACAGCGAGCTTGTGAAAGAAGTCAAGCCCTCTCCCGATATTTATCTCAAGGCGCTTGAGCTTGCCGGGGTCAGCCCAGAAAACGCTGTTGGAGTTGAAGACAGCAATTCCGGCTGTACAGCCATACACGCTGCCGGGATGAAGTGCATTGGCTATACTAACAGGGGCGATAATCCTCAGTCTCTTGAAATGGCCGACATAAAGATCGGAACTATGCTTGAACTGACAGAGCTTATAGACTGATTTATATGGATAAGCAGAAAGATATGTTCCGCGCGGCAACGGACGATTTCTGGGATATGATTTTGCTAAATATCCTGTATGTGTTTTCGTGCCTTTTGCTCGTCACATATGGTGCGGCAACAGCGGCGCTATATTTCACTGTCGCGCACCTCGACCGAAAAAGGGAGTACGGCGGAGCGGCTGCCATGTACTGGGAAACGTTCAAAATGAATTTGCGCAAGTGCTTGGTTCCGTGCATTGCTGTTTTTGCGCTGTTAGCTCTGCTGACGCTCAACTTCTCAATTGCGGCGCAGTTCCAAGGCATGCTTAGATATTGTTCATACGGCTTGCAGGGTTTTCTGCTCCTTTTGGTACAGGTTTTGATTACGGTGGGATTCCCGCTGCTTGCAGAGAACGGCAGCGCCGCTGTCGATGCTGGCAAAAGGGCTTTCGGAGTGTTGGCTGAAATCCCTGGCAGGGTGTTTCTCGCCTGCCTCGTTCAGGCGCTGCCCTTTGGCGTGCTGATTATTTATCCAAACGTATTTGCCGCGCTTTTTTTGCTGTGGATATGCGTGTATTTTTCTTTTGGCGAAAGACTTATTGTTTTTCTTTTAAAGAAAGCGCTTGCTGACACGGTTTAAAAATATGCGCCGAGGAAGAAAGCTGCATGCGGAAGATAAGCAAGGTCTAGAAGAAGGCGCTTCTCAATTGCGCGCGCGGCGGACATATATCTGCGCGTCAAGCTTGCGCGGAAGCTGTGCCGCTTCAACATGCTTGCCACGGCGAGCACGCGTGAAGTCATATCCGCGCTCGATTCCATATGCACCGCGCTCATGCAGATGACCGGCTGCACGCGTGAGCAGTTTGCCGTTATCCATCCGGGCGGGGCCGCCGATGACAGGCTAGCGCAAAGTGTTTTCCGCCACGCAGCTGTCGCGGCAGAAAACAGGGCTTACTTCTCTCCGCGTCTGCGGACGCGAAACTCTGCGAGGCTTTTTTGACAAGCTGTAGGCACACCCCGTGTGGAGGGTGTGCCTTTTGTTGACGAAATCTAATTGTGGTTTATCCGTTGATGCTTGCCCACATATCGGTCCACTTGGAGATGAGGTCGGCCTTCTCGGCGGACATCTTTGCAAAGTCCATGGGAACGACGCCGGCATCGAGGTCGGCGGGGAAGTAGCTCTCGTCGTTGACGTAGGTGGTGTTGGTGCCGCGGGAACCGGCCGCCTTTTCACGGGCGAGCTGGAAATCGGCGGAGGAGAGAACATCGAGGACTGCCGCAGCAAGCTCGGGATGCGGGCAGTTCTTGACCATTGCGGAGGCGAAGGCGCAGACGGTGTTGCCCTCGACCGGCCACACGATCTCAACGTTGTCCGCGCCGCTCATCAGCAGGGAGATCGCGCCGTTGTCGTAGGTCAGGCCCACGGCGTACTCGCCGTTATACACGTTCTTGTAGCACGCGGAGGAGCTGGTGGAGATAACGCCGTCGCAGTTCTCCATGAGCTGGCGCTGGTAATCCCACGCCTTCTCATCGCCGAACTCGTCGCCCATGAGGTAGAGCATGGTCTGGAGCTGACGCCATGCGGAAGAGGAGGCGGAGGGGTCGGCCTGAATGATCTTGCCCTTCAGCTCCGGCTGGAGAAGGTCGGCGTAGCCGTTGACGTCAACGCCAAGCTCCGCGAGGATCTCAGGGTTCTTGATGAGGCAGATGTACTGATAGGTGAAATAGGTGTAGTAGCCGTTGGACTCCACCGCGCAGTCGGCGGCGTACTTCGGGGTGTACTCCTGAAGGAGATCGATGTACTGGTCGCCGTCGGTCTGGGAGAGGCCGCCGAAGATGATGTCAGCCTGCGGATTTTCCTTTTCCGCATCGACACGGGCGGTCAGCTCGCCGAGGGAGCCGCTGATGAACTCAACGTCAACATCGGGGTAAAGCTCGTTGAAAATGCTGAGGAACACCTCGTGGTCAACGTCGGTCTGCGTGCTGTAGATGACGACGGTGCCGGAAAGGGGCGCTTCCTCGACGGGGGCATCCGCTTCCGCATCGGCGGCTGCGGGCGCTTCCGCGGCAGGGGTCTCGGCGGGGGCGGACTGCTGGCCGCAGGCGCACAGCGCAAAGACCATGGTCAGCGCGAGGATAAGTGCGAGTAACTTTTTCATTTTCTGGTCTCCTTTGTGTTTTATGTGTGTTTTATCAATGTGCTTGCGCACGAATGAACCTTGGTCACAGCTCCATCTGCTTGCCCTTGTTGATGATGAGGTATATCACCAGCGAAATGGCTGTCAGCACGGTCGTCACGGCGGCGAAGGCCGCGGCCTCGCCGAGATTGCCGCGGTTGACGGCGGTGTACGTGCCGACGGTGAGGGTGATGGAGCGGTTGTTGTAGAGTATCGCGGCGCTGGAAACCTCCGTCACGATGGACACCCAGCTTAGTATCGCGCCGGAAATGATGCCGGAGGACATCATCGGTACCGTCACCTTGAAGAAGGTCTTCATCTTGCTTGCGCCGAGGCTTATGGCGGCCTCCTCGATGGACATGGGTATCTGTATCAGCGTCGCCGTGGCGGAGCGCGTCGTATACGGCAGGCGGCGGATGATGACCGCCATTATCATTATCGTCAGCGTGCCCGTCAGCACGAGCGGCTTCTTGCCGAAGCCTATCACCAGCGCGATCGCAATGACGGAGCCGGGCATGATGTACGGCAGCATGGAGATGGTGTCAATGGCATGGTTGAGCGTGTTGGGGCGGCGCACAACGAGGTAGGAGATCATCACCGCAAGGATGACGATCGCGGCGAGCGCCACGATGCCGACGACCACGGTGTTCTTCGTCGCGCGCAGAAGAAGCTTGTCTATCGCGGAGCGGTAGTTCGCCAGCGAGTACCCCTCCTGAAATACGCCCATTTTGGAGTTGCGGAACGACACATAGATGATGTAAAGCTGCGGCAGCATGGACACCGCGACGGTCACATAGCAGAATATGTGCATCAGCACGCCGCCGATGCCGTGCGGCTTTTTCCTCTCCACGGGGTGCAGCGCGTTCATCGTGAAGCTGAACTTGCCGGTCGCGTACTTCTGGAGAAGGAATATGGCGGCGGTGAGGATGATGGCAATGACGCTGATGGCGGAGGCGAAGCCGTAGTCAGAACCCGTCTCACTCAAGAACTGCTTGTATATCTCGACCGTGAACGTGCGGTAGCCCTCGCCGATGAGGATGGGCGTGCCGAAGTCGGCAAAGGCGCGCATGAACACCAGCAGCGCCGCGGCGAGGATCGTCGGCATAGAAAGGCGCAGAACGACGCTGAAAAACCGCCGCAGTCCGGTGCAGCCGAGGTTGGACGACGCCTCCATGAGGCTGTTGTCAAGGTTGGCGAACATGCCGTTCATATATATCATCACGAGCGGGTACAGCTTTGTCGCCTGAACGAGCAGGATGCCGCCGAAGCCGTATATGCTGCCCACCTTTATTCCCAGCGCTTTCAGCAGCAGTGTCATCGCGCCGGAGCGGCCGAGCAGGAGTATCCACGCGTAGGCCCCGATAAACGGCGCGGACATGCAGCACAGTATGCTGGAGATGAGGATGAACTTTGAACCCTTCAGCTCATAGAACGAGTAAAAGTATGACATCACTATGCCGATGGCGAGAGAGACCGCCATAACGGCAAGCGAGACCTTGAAGCTGTTGAAGATTGTATTATAGTAATAGGGCTTGCTGAAAAACTTGACGAAGTTGTCGAGGGTGAACGCCGCCTCCTTCGTCGTGAAGGCCTGACGCAGCAGCGTGCATATCGGGTAGATGAAGAACACCGCGAACATCAGAAAAAGCGCGAGGGATATCGCGGTCCAGACCTCGAACTTCCTGCGGCGGGCGCTCATAGCGCACGCTCCTCAAGGTCGTTGCGCACGCCGCCGAGGAGGTTCGTCCTGCCGTCGGCGGAGAACACGTTTATCTTCTCCGTCTTGACCGTGAGCGACACGGCGCTGCCCTTTTCAATGATGGAATCAATGGAGGATTCCTGTATCGTCTCCACCTCCTCGCCCGTGGCGAGGGTGAGGGTGTAGTGCGTGTTCAGGCCGAGGAACACGCTGTCCGTCACAACGGCGCTCATGCCGCGGCCGCTCTGGCGGCTGACGATGAACTCCTCCGGGCGGACGGACACGCGCACATCCTGACTTTTCCGCGCGTCCGCGGCGACGGTGTCCAGCGCGACGGCGTACCCGCCGGGGAGAGTGAGCACGCACTCCCCGTCCTCGCAGGTGAGCTGTCCGTCCAGCATGTTCGTCCTGCCGATGAAGGTTGCGACGAAGACGTTTGCCGGGCGCTGGTATATGTCCTTGGGCGTTCCGATGTGCTGAATGACGCCCTGATCCATCACGGCGATGCGGTCGGAGACGGCCATGGCCTCCTCCTGATCGTGCGTGACGTACACTGTCGTTATGCCAACGTCGTTCTGTATGCGCTTTATAACGCTGCGCATTTCCACGCGCAGCTTCGCGTCGAGGTTTGAAAGCGGCTCATCCATCAACAGGACGTCCGGCTCGATAACAAGCGCGCGGGCCAGGGCGACGCGCTGCTGCTGTCCGCCGGAAAGGCGCTCCGGCATACGGCCGGCATATTCGTCCACGTGCACGAGCTTCATGTATTCATTGCTGCGCGCGGCGATCTCCGCCTTCGGAACGCGGCGGTTTTTCAGGCCGAACTCCACGTTCTTCCTGACCGTCAGATGCGGGAAGATGGCGTAGTTCTGGAACACCATGCCGATGTTGCGCCGGGCGGGGTCGAGGTCGTTTATGCGCCTGTCGCCGAAGAAGAAGTCGCCGCCCTCTATCGTGTTGAAGCCCGCAATCATTCGCAGAAGCGTCGTCTTGCCGCAGCCGGACGGACCGAGCAGGGTGAAAAATTCACCCGGGCGGATATGCAGCGAGAGATCGGGGATGATCGTGTTGCTGCCGTAACGCTTTATGGCGTGTTCAATGTTGATGCCAACGCTCATGGATAGTGACCCTCCGAATTTGTGCTCATCCGCGATAGCGCATATGCGCAAAACGCAGAGAAGTGAGCAGAAATATAATCAAAAACGCTTATCACCGGGCGCGCCGTGCGCCGGGTACGGTCTCTGCATCTGTCAAACTGTCGAAAACAGTTCTGCTCCTTTATAACATTTCAACGGTTTTTCGTCAATATTGCCCGGGCGTTTGACAAACATATTGGAATATGATATTTTTAATCAAGTGAAATCGCGCAAATATCGCCACAAATGAGCAAAACGGAGGAAAAGCTATGCTCACAAAGGAGAGACAGCAGCAGATACTTTCATACCTCAGCCAGCACAACACCGTCACCGTGCAGGAGCTGTCCGCGCGGCTGTACGCCAGCAGCAGCACCATCCGCCGTGACCTGTCGGAGCTGGAGGAGCAGGGCATATTGAAGCGTGTGCACGGCGGCGCGGTGCTCACCGCCGGCAGCACCTTCGACACGCCTGCCCAGCTGAGAAAGACGCAGCAGCTTGCCGAAAAGTTCAAGATCGCCGAGCTTGCCAGCCGCTTCCTGCGCCCGTCGTCCACGTACTTTTTCGATTCCAGCTCCACCAGCGCCGTGCTGGCCTCGCGCCTGACGGAGTACCCGGATGTGAAGATCGCAACAAATGGCGTGGATATTATTGCAAATATGAGCAGTTCACCCAAGCTTTCGATACTTTCCTGCGGCGGTTATCTGCGCTCGCCCTGGGGGGAGCTGACGGGCAATATTGCGATAAAGAGCATAGAGGGGATGTACGCGGATGTGTTCTTCTTCTCCTGCGCTGGCTTCACGCGGGAGCAGGGCGCGATGGAGTTCAGCGACGAGAACGTCGCCGTCAAGCGCGCGTTTTACCGCAACTCAAAGCTGCATATCCTGCTGTGCGACAGCACGAAGTTCGGCAAGCAGTATTTCTTCAACCTCTTCACGCTGCACGAGATAGACTATATCGTCACGGACAAGCGCCCGGTGAACAGCGCCCTTGTCGAGCTTATGGGCGACAGGCTCATATATCCGGAGGGGTAATACCTGCTCTCTTGCGCGCATCGAGCAGGGAGCTTGAAAATAATTGCTCATTTGTGCGCATTTTCGCCATTGCTGCGAGAACGTATTCCAAGTTCGCTTCCAACCTGCGCCGCGCTATTGACTGCCGTCAAAGCGCAATGATATAAAGTAGGCATTGAATAGACTGCAAAAGAATGCAAATTGCTGTCATTGTTTGCTGATGCGCAGGAGGTATATATGAACGATCGGGAAATTCTGGCGGAGGTCAGCCGCTCCATGACCATGGAGGCGGACGAGCTGCGCGCGCTCACATCTGAGCTGGACGGCGAGAAGGTCGTGGCGGTGGCAAAGGCGCTTATGAACTGCCGGGGGAAGGTCATCCTCTCCGGCTGCGGCACCTCGGCCATGGCGGCGAAGAAAATCGCCCACTCGCTCAACTGCATTGAGATACCTGCGCTCTTCCTCACGCCGTCGGACGCGGTGCACGGGGGCCTCGGCGTGTTGCAGGAGGAGGACGTGCTCATCCTCATCAGCAAGGGCGGCAATACGCAGGAGCTTGTGAACCTCATCCCCGCGTGCAGAACAAAGCATGCGCTTCTCATCGGCGTGTCGGAAAATCCCGACTCCGCCATCGCGCGCGAGGCGGATATATACCTGCGCGTCAAGGTCGCGCGGGAGCCTTGCCGCTTCAACATGCTTGCCACGGCGAGCACGCTGGCGGTCATATCCGTGTTTGATTCCATATGCATCGCGCTCATGCAGATGACCGGCTACACGCGTGAGCAGTTCGCCGTTATCCATCCGGGCGGGGCTGTCGGCGACAGGCTGCTGCACGGCTTGAAGTGAGAGCGGGGATGCAGCCATGAAAATGTATGCCACGACTCAGCCGGTCGAAAAATACCTCAACGTCAAGCTTGAATGCGGCTGCGGGCGCACGCATTACGCGCCCATCAAGGCGGTCGATATCCGCCGCGGCGCGATAAACGCCCTGCCGGAGTATATGCATCGCTTCGGCTATGCGCGCCCGTACATCCTCTGCGATGCGACGACATATAAAATAGCGGGCGAAAGGTGCGCGGGCGTCCTGCGCGAAGCGGGCTTTGCGCCCGATGTGCTCATCCTCCGCCACCTCGGTTATGACGAGGCGACGCTCGGCGAGATAGTTATAAACAAGCCGGACGACTGCGACGTTATGATTGGCGTGGGCACGGGGTCCATCACGGACATCCTGCGCTTTGCAAGCTTCAAGCTCGGCCTGCCGTGCTTTACCGTCGCCACCGGCGCGCCGATGGACGGGTTTTCCGCCTCCGTCGGTATCATGAACGTCAACAATCTCAAGGCCACCATGCCCGCACACAGCACGGAGGTCATCATCGGCGACACGGACGTGCTCTCCACCGCGCCTTACCGGATGACCGTTGCGGGCTTTGCCGACCTTATCGGCAAGCTCAACGCCATAAATGACTGGCATCTCGGCGTGCTCATCAACGGCGACCATTACTGCCGCAGCATCGACACGCTGGTGATGGACTACGTCTATGACATTCTGGGCAAGGCGGAGGCGATAAAAAACCGCGACGCGAAGGCGATCGGCGAGCTTATGAACGCCCTGCTGCTGACCGGCGCGTCCATCAGCCTTTACGGCAGCTCCAGACCCATTTCCGGGGCGGAGCACCATTTTTCGCATTATCTTGAGGTGCTGGGCGACCAGCGCGGCAAGCCCTACGCCATGCACGGCGAGCAGGTCGCCGTCGGCACGGTTCTGGCGCTGACAGCGGCGGCGAAGCTTGCATCTATAACGCCGGACTTCGACGCGGCGCGCGAGGCCGCGGCGCGTTACGATGCCGCCGCGTGGGAGAACGAGATACGCCGGGCCTACGGCGATGCGGCGGACGCGATAATCGCGCTTGAGGCGCAGGCGGGCAAAAACGAGACCACCGGGCGGCTGAAAAGAATAGACATCATGCAGCGGCACTGGGAGGAGGTGCGCGCCATGCTCGCCGGGGTGTACCCCGCGGAAAAGCTGCGCGCGCTGCTGAAGGACATCGGCTGTCCGTGCACGCCGCGGGATATCGGCGTGACGAAGGATGTGCTCAGGGATGCGCTGCTCTACTGCAAGGAGACACGCGCGCGCTACACCGTCTATCAGCTCGCGTGGGATCTGGGGCTGCTTGAGCGCCTTGCGGACGAGCTGTGCGGCGCGGAGGCCTGCGCGGACTGAAATAAATCAATGCTTATAAAAATACTCTCAGGATTCAGCCCTGAGAGTATTTTTGAGACTGTCGAAAAAGTGGCCTCGCCACTTTTTCGAGAAAGCTTCGCTGCGTTCTGCGCCTCTGTTGTCCGCTGATAGCGGACAATTCGACGCTCACTCCGCGTAAAGTGTTTTCTGCCACGCACATGTCGCGGCAGAAAACGGATAATATTGATTTCGCGTCTGCGGACGCGAAACTCTGCGAGGCTTTTTTGACAAGCTGAAAAATACTCTCAGGATTCAGCCCTGAGAGTATTTTTGTATATCCCGGAAATAATAACAGCATTAACTTGTTAAGCGAGGTAATGCCATGAAAAAGCTTGGTAGACAGACGGCGGCGCTGCCGTCGCGGCCGCGAATTATCGCCTCCGCGGCGGTTGGCGGAAAGCGCGAGGGCGAAGGCCCGCTTAAGGACTGCTTCGACCGCGTCTCGGCTGACTCCTATTTCGGCGAGGAGAGCTGGGAGCGCGCCGAAAGCCATATGATCCGCGAATGCTTTGACCTTGCCTGCAATAAGGCGGGGCTTGCCGCCGCGCCGGACTACATCATCGCCGGGGACCTTCTCAACCAGTGCATGAGCTCGGCATTTGCGATGAAGGACAGCGGCGCGCCGTATTTCGGGGTCTACGGCGCGTGCTCCACCATGGCGGAGTCGCTGACGCTGGCGGCGATGCTGGTTGACGGCGGCTATGCCGAAACTGCCTGCGCCGTTACGGGCTCGCACTTCTGCACGGCGGAGAGGCAGTACCGCTATCCGCTGGAATACGGCGGCCAGCGCACGCCCACATCTCAGTGGACGGTGACGGGCGCGGGCGCGGCCATCGTCGGCGCGCAGGGGCGCGGGCCGTATATATCGCACGTCACGACCGGCAGGATTGTTGACGCGGGGATAAACGACGCGAACAACATGGGCGCGGCCATGGCCCCGGCGGCCTATGACACGCTTTGCGCGCACTTTGCCGACACGGGCCGCGCCCCGGAATATTACGACGCGATATTCACCGGCGACCTCGGCGCGCTGGGGCACGACATCGTGCAGGATATGTTCGCCGCGGACGGGGTGAAGCTCGGCGCGCGGTATATGGACTGCGGCGTGCTGATATACGACCTGCGGACGCAGGACGTGCACGCGGGCGGCTCCGGCTGCGGGTGCTGCGCAAGCGTGCTGTGCGGGCATATCCTTCCGGCTATGCGCAAGGGGATATGGAAGCGCGTGCTCGTCGCCGCGACGGGTGCGCTCATGAGCCCGACGAGCGCCCAGCAGGGCGCGTCCATCCCCGGCATATGCCATGCCGTTGCGATAGAAAGCGAGGATTGAACCGTGGAAATGCTTCTGGAATATATAAAGGCCTTCGCCGTGGGCGGGATGCTGTGCGTCATCGGGCAGGTGCTGATAGACACGACGAAGCTGACGCCCGCGCGGATACTGACGTGCTACGTCGTGGCGGGCGTGGCGCTGGGCGCGCTGGGAATATACCAGCCGCTGGCGGACTTCGCGGGCGCGGGCGCGGCTGTGCCGCTGACGGGCTTCGGCAATGCGCTTGCCAGGGGCGTGAAGGAGGCCGTGGCGGAGTCGGGCCTGCTGGGCGCGTTCACGGGCGGCTTCACGGCGGCCGCCGGGGGCATATGCGCGGCGGTGTTTTTCGCCGTGGCCGTAGCGCTGCTGTTCAAGCCGAAGGATAAAAATAGATAAGCTGCGCTTGTCAAAAAAAGGCCTCGCAGAGTTTCGTGTCCGCAGACGCGAAAGCAGTACGATTCGTTTTCTGCCGCGACATGTGCGTGGTAGAAAACACTTTGCGCGGAGTGAACGTCGAATTGTCCGCTATCAGCGGACAACAGAGGCGCAGAACGCAGCGAAGCTTTCTCGAAAAAGTGGCTTTGCCACTTTTTCGACAGTCTAAAAAACCGGAACCGTGTTATCAACGGTTCCGGTTTTGTTCGGGTATTATCTTTATACTTCTCCGCTCAGTCGCCCATGCAGATGCCGATGTCGCGCGCGACCTGAATGATCGGATGGTCAACGGGCAGAAACTTAGTCTTGCTGGCTGCGTCGTCAAGCGGGATGGAGCAGATGCAGCCGTTCTGGATGGCGACCATGCGCCCGTACTGCTTGGCGATGATGAGATCCGCCGCCGCCGTGCCGAACTGCGTGGCAAGCACCCTGTCGTAAGGGCAGGGTGGGCCGCCCCTCTGGTAGTGGCCGGGGACCGTCACGCGGGTCTCCTGCCCGGTCAGGGCCTCCAGCTCCGCCGCCAGCGCGTAGGACACCGTCGGGTAAAGGCTGTTTTCCTTCTTGCGGCGGCTGGCCTCCTCGTCGAGCTTCACATCGTCCACCGCGACGGCGCCCTCGGCGCAGGCGATGATGGAAAAGCCCCTGCCGGCCTTGTCGCGCCGCTGGATAAGCTCGGCGATCTTGTTGACGTCATAGGGGATCTCAGGGATGAGGATGGCATCCGCGCCGCTTGCGATGCCCGCGTGCAGCGTCAGCCAGCCCGCGTCGCGGCCCATAAGCTCCACCACGAAGGTGCGCCCGTGGGAGCATGCCGTGGAATGGATATAGTCTATCACGTTCGTGGCGATGTCCACGGCACTCTGGAAGCCGAAGGTCGTGTCCGTGCCCCAGATGTCGTTGTCTATCGTCTTGGGCAGGGTCACGACGTTCATCCCCGCGTCGGAGATGAGCTTCGCGCTTTTCTGCGTGCCGTTGCCGCCCATGATGACGAGGCAGTCAAGGTTGAGGCGGTTATACGTGTCGCGCATGGCGGGGATCATGCTTTCGCCGTTTTCGTCGATAATATCCTTGCCGGGGATGTACCGCTGGCGGGAGGTGCCGAGGATGGTGCCGCCCTGGGTGAGGATGCCGGAGAAATCCTTCGGCTCCATAAACTTATAATCGCCGTCGGCAAGGCCGCGATAGCCCGCGTACATGCCGAATACCTCAACGTTGCTTCCCAGTTTTTCAAAAAGCGCCTTGCCAACGCCGCGTATGGCCGCGTTCAGCCCCTGACAGTCGCCGCCGCTGGTGATGAGAGCAACTCTGGTCATTCTTTTCATTGCGTCTACCTCCTAGTTTCACAAGTGTATTATGGGGCAAAGGGCACAAAATTGCAATTGTCAGTTTCTACAGAATCGTCATATTACGACAGCGCGGCGCAAATGCGGATTGATATTTTTACCGCAGCATGGTAAACTTATATTAAATTCTGTAGCTTTGGGGTTTGAAATGAAGATAGCCGTTATCACGGGGGCGTCCTCCGGCATGGGGCGCGAGTTTGTCTATGCGTTCGATAAGGAAGAGAAGTTCGACGAGCTGTGGGTCATCGCGCGGCGGGAGGACCGCCTTGCGGAGCTTCAGGGCAGATGCCGCGCAAGGGTGCGCCCGATAGCGCTGGATCTCGGGAAGCGGGAGAGCTTCGGCGAATATAAGGCGCTGCTGGAGAGTGAGAAGCCGGAAATCGCCGTGCTTGTCAACGCCGCGGGCTTCGGCCTTTTCGGCGTGTTTGAGGAGATGGACATGGACAGGCAGCTCGACATCATCGACCTCAACTCCCGCGCGCTGACAGCCATGTGCCATATGAGCGTGCCGTACATGCGCCCCGGCAGCAGGATAGTGAACATGGGCTCAATGTCGTCATGGCAGCCGGTACCGTATATAAACGTATATGGCGCGTCCAAGGCCTATGTGCTGAGCTTCTCGCGCGCCCTCGGGGTGGAGCTGAAGGACAAGGGCATACACGTGATGACGGTCTGCCCCGGCTGGATAAAGACGGAGTTTTTCAGCCACGCCATACATGACGACACCGTCAATTACTTCAACCGCTACTACACGGCGGAGCAGGTCGTGGAAAAGGCGGTGAAGGACCTGAAAAAGGGGAAGGACGTTTCCGTGCTGGGCTTCCCGGAGAGAATGCAGGTGAGACTTGTGAAGCTTCTGCCCGTGAACATGGTCATGCGCACATGGTGCCGCCAGCAGGGCAAGAAATAAAAAACGGAGGATAAAAAAATGATACAGCCCAACGATGTTATAAAGACCGACGACAAGGACTGGGAGGAATTCAAGAAAAATGCCGTCAAGGACGAGCTTTACTACAACGGCCCCGGCGACCTGCTGGATACGGCGGAGGGCAGGGCGAAGTTCTGCCGCGGCAACGAGACCTCAGTGTTCAGAAAGCCCGACCCGGAGTTCCCCGGCTATAAGATATGGGTGTTCAACAATCAGGGCGTGGGCATGGTCGTGAAGCGGCGCAGCCGCGTTGACCCGCAGCTTATGGAGGACGTCGAGTACGACGCCGACGGGAATGAGCTCAGCCGCTCCTATGAGCCGGCGTGAGTGCGCGGGCCGGAAAGTGCCGCATGGATGATGCAGGGGTATTTTTCGGACAAAAAGCGAAGGATAAGCAGGGCGCGATTTAGGCAAAATTCATGTTGACATTTTCGCGCGAAATTTATATACTAAACGCGGATAACAAATAAGAGGGCATATTTATGAAGAGCAATTTCTTTTTTGCATACGGCTATTACTACTTTACTGTGCACAATAGTAAGGGTAATTTGTGATGCAAAAATAGGCTCTCAGGATGCTTTTTCATGCGGCACAGGTTACGCCTGTGCCGCATTTTTCTTTGCAGAAAAAAGTAAAAAAACCGGAGGAAGAAAAAATGATAGTAGTACTGAAGCGCGGCGTTGAGGAAAAGAAGAGAGAGCAGCTTATAGGCTGGCTGAAAAATCAGGGGCTGGGCGTGCACATCTCCGAGGGCGAGTATCAGACGGTGCTGGGCCTTATCGGCGACACGACGCACATCGACATGGACCTTATCGCAAGCCTCGGCATCGTGGACTCCGTCACGCGCGTGACGGAACCCTTCAAGTGCTGCAACCGCAAATTCCATCCGGACGACACCGTGGTCGAGGTCGGCGATGTAAAAATAGGCAGCGGCAATTTCTGCATGATAGCGGGGCCGTGCTCCGTCGAATCTGAAGAGCAGATAGTGGCCGTGGCAAAGGCCGTGAAGGCCTCCGGCGCGAACATGCTGCGCGGCGGCGCGTACAAGCCGCGCACCTCGCCCTATGACTTTCAGGGTCTCAAGGGCAGCGGCATAGAGCTTTTGAAGATCGCCCGCCGGGAGACCGGACTGCCGATAGTGACGGAGATAATGAGCGTGAGCGCCCTTCCACAGTTTGAGGACGTGGACGTCATACAGGTCGGCGCGCGCAACATGCAGAACTTCGACCTGCTGCGCGAGCTGGGTAAGCTGAGAAAGCCCATACTGCTAAAGCGCGGCCTTGCAAACACCCTCAAGGAGCTTCTGATGAGCGCGGAGTACATCATGGCCGGGGGCAACGAGCAGGTCATCCTGTGTGAGCGCGGCATACGCACCTTTGACGATTACACGAGGAACACTCTTGACCTTGCGGCGGTGCCCATGCTGAGAGAGCTGACGCACCTGCCGGTAATAGTGGACCCGAGCCACGCTACAGGCATTGCCCGGCTCGTGCCGCCGATGGCGCTGGCCGCCGCGGCCTGCGGGGCGGACGGACTTATAATAGAGGTGCACAACGACCCCATGCACGCCCTGTGCGACGGCGCGCAGTCTCTGCGGCCGGAGGAATACGACGCGCTGGTGAAAAAGGTGATGCGCGTGCGGGAGGCGGCGCTATGACCGTCGGAATAGTCGGGCTGGGGCTTATAGGCGGCTCCTTTGCGAAGGCGTACCATGAGACGGGCGCGCGGGTGCTGGCCTGCAACCGCAGCCGGGATGTGCTGGATTTCGCCGTGATGAGCGGCGCTGTGGACGGGGAGCTGACGGAGGAAAACATCTCCGCGTGCGACCTCGTGCTGATAACCATCTACCCCGAGGCGGCGATAGAATACTTCAAGCGCATGGCGGGGCACATTGGGCCGAAGCCCATAGTGCTGGACTGCTGCGGCACGAAGCGCGCCGTGTGCGCGGAGTGCTTTCCCGTCGCGGCGGAGCACGGCGTGCGCTTCCTCGGCGGGCACCCGATGGCCGGAACGCACAACTCCGGCTTCAAATACGCGCGCGCGAACCTGTACCACGGCGCGCCGATGGTCATCGTGCCGCCGGACAGAGACGATGTGGAGCTGCTGGAGCGGGCGGAGGCGCTGCTGGCCCCGGCGGGCTTTGGCAGGTTTTCCTTCACCACCGCCGAGGAGCACGACAGGATGATCGCCTTCACCTCGCAGATGGCGCACGTGGTGTCGAACGCGTATATAAAAAGCCCGACGGCGGCGCAGCACAAGGGCTTCTCGGCGGGGAGCTACAAGGACATGACGCGCGTGGCGTGGCTGAACCCGCAGATGTGGGCGGAGCTTTTTATGGAGAATAAGGACTTTCTTATAGAAGAGCTGGACTTTTTCATGCACAGTATGCAGCAGTACAGAGACGCGCTCGCCTCCGGCGACATGGAGGGGCTGACGCGGCTTCTGGACGAGGGCAGAAAGAAAAAGGCGGAGGTGGACGGCCGGTGAAAAAAATACACGTTGCCGCGTCGCGCGAATACGACGTGCTGATCGAGCGCGGCATACTAGACGCTGCCGGGGAGGAGACCGCGCGCTGCGCCCCAAGGGCGCGCCTCGCGGCGGTTATCGCCGGGGAGCGGGTGTTTTCGATATACGGCGCGCGCCTTTGCGCCGCGCTTGAGCACGCGGGGCTTGAGCCTGCCGTGTTCACCTATCCCGGCGGAGAGGGCTGCAAGACGCTGGAGACCTATGAGGCGATACTGAACTTCCTTGCGCAGCGCCGCTTCGGAAGAAGCGACGCGGTCATGGCGCTGGGCGGCGGCGTGACGGGGGATATGGCCGGGTTTGCCGCGGCGACGTATCAGCGCGGCACGGCGCTGGTGCAGATACCGACGACGCTTCTGGCGATGGTGGATTCCTCCGTCGGCGGCAAGACGGCGGTCAACCTCGGCTCGGGCAAGAATCAGGTGGGCTGCTTTTACCAGCCCTACGCCGTGCTGTGCGACCCGGACACGCTGGACACCCTGCCGGAGGCGGAGTATAAAAACGGCTGCGCGGAAGTGATAAAATACGGCGTTCTGGGCAGCGAGGGATTTTTTGAAGAATTGAAGGCGACGCCCGCCGCAGGGCAGGCGGAGCATGTGATAGAGACCTGCGTGACGATGAAGCGCGATATCGTCGCCGCCGACGAGTTCGACACGGGGAAGAGGATGCTTCTCAACCTCGGCCACACGGTGGGGCACGCCGTGGAAAAATGCAGCGGCTATGAGATAAGTCACGGCTGTGCCGTGGCGATAGGCATGGCGGTCATCGCGCGCGCCGCGGCAAAGCGCGGCATATGCACGGCGGACACGGCGGCGCGGATCACGGATATACTGAAGGCCTACGGCCTGCCGGTGGAGACGGAGTTCACGGCGGAGGCGCTTTACGGCGCGATGCTGGCGGACAAGAAGATATCCGGCGCGTCCGTGCGCCTCATAGTGCCGGAGGGCATAGGCCGCTGCCGGATAGAGACGGTGCCCGCGGCGGAAATGCGCGAATGGCTGAGAGACGGGGGGATAGCATGAGCATGACGCTTGCCCCCGGAGAGCGCACAGGCTGCGTGCGCATACCCGCGTCAAAGTCACAGGCGCACAGGCTGCTCATATGCGCCGCGCTCGGCGCCGGGGAGACGACCGTCGAATGCGACGGCGTTTCCGCCGATATAGAGGCGACGGCGCGCTGCCTTTCGGCGCTGGGCGCGCATATGGAGGCGGCAGGCGCAGGGCGCTTTAAGGTCAGCCCGATAACGTGCGCGCCGGAGGACCGGTGTGAGCTTTACTGCGGCGAAAGCGGCTCGACCCTGCGGTTTTTGCTGCCGGTCGCCGGGGCGCTCGGCGTCAGGGCCGTGTTCCATATGGAGGGCCGCCTGCCGGAAAGGCCGCTTGCGCCGCTGGATGATGTGCTGCGTGCGCACGGGATGAGCATCACCCGTCAGGGCGGAAGCCTTGTGTGCGAGGGAAAGCTCACGCCGGGGGAGTATGAGATAAGCGGGGGAGTATCCTCGCAGTATATATCCGGGCTGCTGCTGGCGCTGCCGTGGCTGGACGCGGACAGCCGCCTCACCGTCACGGGAACGCTGGAATCGGCGGGCTACGTGGCGATGACGGAGGACGCGCTTCGCCTTGCGGGAATAGAATACGAAAAGCACGGGCAGAGCTACGATATACCGGGGCGGCAGGCCGGCCGCCTGCCGGAGGCGTGCCGCGCGGAGGGCGACTGGTCGAACGCGGCCTTCTTCCTCTGCATGGGGGCGCTGTCGCGCGGCGGCGTGACCGTGCGCGGGCTTGACATGGCGTCCCTGCAGGGGGATCGCGCTGTGCTGGACATCCTCAGGCGCTTCGGCGCGGAGGTGGAGCCGCTTTGCGGCGGCGCGCGCGTGCGCCGGGGGGCGCTGCGCGCCATAGAGATCGACGCTGCGCAGATACCCGACCTTGTGCCGGTGCTGGGCGTGACGGCGGCAGCGGCGCGCGGAACGACGCGCATCATAAACGCCGGGCGGCTGCGCCTTAAGGAGTCGGACAGACTGAAAAGCACGGCGCGGCTTATCGCCTCGCTTGGCGGCACGGCGGAGGAACTTCCCGACGGGCTTATCATACACGGCAGGGAGGCGCTTGACGGCGGCAGCGTCGAGACATGGCGCGACCACCGCATAGCCATGGCCGCGGCCGCGGCGGCGTGCGTCTGCCGCAGCGCGGTGAGTCTGGACGACAGCCGCTGCGTTGAAAAGTCCTACCCGCGCTTCTGGGAGGACTACGCCAGTCTTGAGCTACAGGGGGGTAAAGCATGAGCAGCTATGGAGAAAATCTGCGCATCACGATATTCGGCCAGTCGCATTCACCGGCGATAGGCGTGACGGTGGAGGGCATCCCCGCCGGAGAGAGGATAGACACCGCGGAGCTTGCGCGCTTCCTCGCCCGCCGCGCGCCGGGGAGAAACGAATGGTCCACCCCGCGTCGGGAGGCGGACGCGCCGGAATTTTTATCCGGCCTTAAGGATTCCGTCACCTGCGGCGCGCCGCTGGCCGCGATAATAAGAAACGCGGACACGCGCTCGCAGGACTACGCCGCGCTTGCGGATACGCCGCGCCCCGGCCACGCCGACTATACGGCGCAGGTGAAATACGGCGGCGCGCAGGACAGCGCCGGCGGCGGGCATTTTTCGGGGCGGCTGACAGCACCGCTGTGCATTGCGGGCGGGATATGCATTCAGCTTCTCGCGCGCGAGGGGATAACCGTTATAAGCCGCATCGCCGCCATCGCGGATGTAGAGGACGAGGGCGCGCTGTGCGCCTCCACGGCGGAAAAGCCATTTCCGACGGTCAGCGATGAGCGCGGCGAGGCCATGCGCGCCGCGATAGCCGCGGCGAAGGCGGACGGGGATTCCGTGGGCGGCGTGATAGAATGCGCTGTGCTGGGGCTTCCCGCGGGCCTCGGCGGGCCGCTGTTCGGCGGGCTTGAAGGCCGCATCTCCGCGGCCGTGTTCGGCATACCGGCGGTGAAGGGCATAGAATTCGGCGCGGGCTTTGCCGCGGCGAGAATGCGCGGCAGTGAAAACAACGACTGCTTTGAGACGTCCTCCGGGCGCGTCGTCACGAAGAGCAACAACTGCGGCGGGATACTCGGCGGGATAAGCGACGGAATGCCGCTGGTGTTCCGCGCGGCGGTGAAGCCGACGCCGTCCATAGCAGCGGAGCAGCTTACGCTGAACATGAAAACGATGGAAGAGACGGCGCTGCATGTGCCGGGGCGGCACGATCCGTGCGTTGTGCCCCGCGCGGTGCCGTGCGTGGAGGCCGCGGCGGCCATCGCCGTATATGACGCGCTTCTTGCGCGAAGAAAGGAAACAAGGTAAAAAGATGGACCTGAACGACTACCGCAGAGAAATGGACGAGATCGACGCGCAGCTTCTTGCCGCGTTTGAGCGGCGCATGGACGTTGCCGGGAAGATCGCCGAGTACAAAAAGGCGCACGACATGCCCGTCCTCGACGCGCGCCGCGAGAAGGAGAAGCTTTTCACCATGACGCAGGAAGCGCCGGAGGAGCTGCGCGAGTACACAGCGCTTTTATACTCCCTGCTGTTCGAGCTCAGCCGCAGCCGCCAGAGCCGGCTTCTCGGCACGAAGAGCACCCTGCCCGGAGAGATAGAGCGCGCGATAAAGGACACGCCGCCGCTCTTCCCGCCGGAGGCGAACGTGGCCTGTCAGGGCGTGGAGGGCGCATACTCACAGCTTGCGTGCGAAAGGCTTTTCAGGATGCCGAACGTGTTCCACTGCAAGAGCTTTGACGCGGTGTTCTCCGCGATAGAAAGCGGCTTCTGCCGTTACGGCGTGATCCCGCTGGAAAACAGCACGGCGGGCTCGGTCAACGCGGTGTACGATCTGATGATGAAGCATAACTTTCGCATAGTGCGCTCAGTGCGGCTGAAGGTGGATCACAATCTTCTTGCCCTGCCCGGCACGAAGCTTTCGGACATAAAGGAGATATATTCTCATGAGCAGGCGATAAGCCAGTGCGGCGGCTTTTTGCAGAAGCTTCCGGGCGTGACGGTCGTCCGCTGTGAGAATACCGCCGCGGCGGCGAAGCTCGTCGCGGAGTCGGGCAGGAAGGACATAGCGGCGCTGGCCTCGCGCGCGTGCATAGAGCTGTACGGGCTGAGCTGCATTGCCGCCTCCGTGCAGGATCAGGGCAGCAACTTCACCCGCTTCATCTGCATCTCCAAGGAGCTGGAGATATACCCCGGCGCGGACCGCACAAGCCTCATGATGGTCCTGCCGCACAAGCCCGGCTCGCTTTACAAGCTGCTTTCGCGCTTCTACGCGCTGGGCATCAACCTCAACAAGCTGGAAAGCCGCCCGCTTCCGGACAGAAACTTCGAGTTCATGTTCTATTTCGATCTGGACACCTCGGTATACTCCCCGCAGTTCATGCAGCTCATGGGTGAGCTTTCGGATATATGCGAGCAGTTTTCCTATCTGGGCAGCTACAGCGAGATAGTGTGACAAATCGGAAAGCCGCCCGGCGCGGTCTGCGCGGGCGGCACGGAGGGATATATTATGAAAAAATGCGGACTTCTCGGCGGCAAGCTTGGGCACAGCTATTCGCCCGCCATCCACGCGCTGCTGGCCGATTATGAGTATAAGCTCTATGAGCGCGAAAGCGATGAGCTGGAGGAATTTCTGACGCACGGCGGCCTTGACGGGATGAACGTCACCATCCCGTACAAAAAGTCGGTCATCCCGTACTGCGCCGGGCTGTCGCCGACGGCGGCGAAGCTGGGCAGCGTCAACACCATCGTGCGCCGCGCCGACGGCAGTCTCTACGGAGACAACACCGACGCCTTCGGCTTTGCCGGGATGGTGCGGTGCAGCGGCATCAAAGTAAAGGGAAAGCGGGCCGTCGTGCTGGGCAGCGGCGGCGCATCCGCGACGGTGTGCGCCGTGCTTGAGGAGCTGGGCGCGGAGAGCGTGCGCGTGCTGTCGCGCCATGGACAGGGCGGCTACGGCGATATAACGCCTTATAAGGACGCGCAGATCATCGTCAACGCCACGCCCGTCGGCATGTATCCGCGAAACGGCGCGGCGGCGGTGGATCTGCGGGATTTCCCGCAGTGCGAGGGCGTGCTGGACGTGGTGTATAACCCGGCGCGCACGGCGCTGCTTTTGCAGGCGGAGGAGCTGGGCATAAAAAATGCCGGCGGGCTTTACATGCTGGTGGCGCAGGCCAAGCGCAGCGCCGAGCTTTTCACCGGCGGCAGCATAGACGACGCGGAGATTCCGCGCATCCGCGCGCTGATGAACAGCCGTATGCAGAACATCGTGCTTATAGGTATGCCGGGCAGCGGGAAAAGCACCGCGGCCGCCCGTCTGGGCGCGGCCCTCGGCAGGGAAGTCAACGACAGCGACGAGTATATAGCCGCAGCGACCGGCGAAACGCCTGCGCAGATAATAGAGGGCCGCGGCGAGGCGGAGTTCCGCCGCTGTGAGACGGCCGCGCTGGCGGAGCTTGGAAAGCGCTCCGGCCTTATCATCGCCACCGGCGGCGGCTGCGTCACAAGAGAGGAAAATTACCCCCTGCTGCACCAGAACTCGGTTATATTCTGGCTGGAGCGGGATGTGGACAAGCTGCCGACGGACGGAAGGCCCCTTTCCCGCGCGGGGGAGCTGCGCGCCATGTATGAAGCGCGGCGCGCGGCATACGCGCGCTTTGCCGACCACGTCATCGACAATAACGGCGATATGGACGACACGGTGCGCCAGATACTCGCCTTGCTGTGAAATACATGGCCTAAGCCGCGGGAGTGTACAGCTCAAGATTTTCGCTTTTGTAGAAGTATGTATTGCCGAGGAGCCTGTCGCAGAACATGGCGTATATGCCGCTTGCGGGATAGTCGGTCTGAAGCACGACGGACGGCTCAAGCATACGCTCGCCCAAAAGCAGGCGCAGAGCCACGGCCACGCATTCGCGCGACGGGTACAGGCAAGCGTCAAAGGCTTCGGCGTCGATGGCGTTGAGCTGACCGGACTGGTATATCACGTCCATCAGATTATCCGGGTACTCCGGCGAGGCCACGCGGTTGAGCATCACCTCGCCCGCGCACAGCCGCAGCTCGTCCGAGCAGCGGTAGCTCCCGTATCTGAAATAGAGTATGCGCGAGAGAAGGTACAGATCGTCAAAGGAGACGGGGATATAATCCGCATCCCCGGCCGCGCTCAGCGCGCGAAGCTGCTCCGCCTCGCGCCCGGTGCGCACGTCGCCCTTCGCGGCAGCGCCTGCCATTATGGCGAGATAGTCCGGCTCCGGCTCAGGCTGCGCCATGGCGCAGGTGGTCAGGCACAGCGCACAGCACACGGCCAGCAGCAGACAAAACGGCTTTTTCACATTTTCCACCTCCGCCAAAGCTCATGCTGAAAATTCATATTGCGGGGGAATACCCCGGCAATAAGCAGTATAAGCCACGGCGGGCGAGAAAAATGTCATATCCGCGTGGGAAATGCCCGGTAAGCCGTTAAAGTGAAAACCGCACATGAAACGAAAAACGGCCGGCTGTCCACCGCGGACAGCCG
>OLOV01000345.1_pt1 | contig 41294 bp, 33 predicted proteins | sample 1672931 | NCBI WGS metagenome assembly OLOV01 (sample SAMEA3136738, study PRJEB25190) | human gut metagenome | biome: human gut; feature: human-associated habitat; material: faeces | place: Austria | collected 2013 | reverse complement strand
AATGCCGCCCTGCAAAAAGAAATCGACGTGTTGGAGGTTAAAATCGGAAGCGCGAACAGTATCGAGAGTATCGAACAGTACGCGACGGAGAAGCTGGGCATGCGCTATCCGAAGGCAGGACAGTCGATTTATCTGACGATAGATCGCGCCGCGAACAAAGATCTGGTACAGAGAATCAAAGAAAAAGCATATCGCGAATAAAAACCTTTTTTTCGCATATATATCGGGAATAGACAAAAGAAAAATTTTTCAGAAGAAAAAAATTTCATAAGAAACGAAAACAGCCGGACAACTAAATACCATTCTTAGGGTCTGGCTCTTTCTTTCAAGACGGAGGGAGAACGCATGCGGGCAGCACCGGTAGGCACAAAAAATAAAAAAAGAATCGCGCTCGGATTTGTAATCATCGCGCTTTTGCTGCTGGTCTTGACCTTTCGCGTGGCGTATTGGCAGATTATCAAGGCCGACTGGCTGACCGAAAAAGCGATCGCGCAGCAGACACAGGACACACCGATCGAGGCCAAGCGCGGTGCGATTTACGACCGTAACGGCAAGGAACTCGCGACGAGCATCACCTGTTACACGCTTTGGGCAAGGCCCGCGCAGGTAAAGACGCAAAAAGGCGAGACAATCAGCGCGGAAAAGATCAGCGAAATCGCCGCGCAGCTTGCGGAGCTTACGGGAAAAGACGCCGAAACGATTCAGACTAATCTTACGAAGTCAACAGCGCTGGTGCGTATCGCGAGCAATCTGGACAAAGAAACCGCGGACACGATTCGCGCGCTCAAGCTCAACGGCCTGGAGCTCGCGGAGGGGACAAAGCGTTACTACCCGCTTGGCAATTTCGCTTCGCAGCTTTTGGGAAGCGTCAGCGCGGACAATACAGGGCGCGCGGGCATTGAACTGGAATATGACCAGTACCTCGCGGGCGTTTCCGGTCGGTGGAAGAAGAACACAGATCTGCTCGGCAATGAGCTGGTCGAGGGCGCGGAGGAATATCACGAGGCGCAGGACGGCTACAATGTCGTGCTGAGTCTGGATGAAGCAATTCAGTATTATGTGGAAAAAGCCCTGGAAAAGGGCATGGAAAAAACCAAGGCCAAACGCATCATGTGTCTGGTCATGAATCCAAAGACCGGAGAGATTTTGGCAAGCGCCACGACGCCGGGTTATGACCCGAATGAGCCGATGGACAGTAAAAATGTTCCGAAGGCACAGAGCAAGGCTTACAAAAAAATGTCCGCGGACGAGAAGCAGAGCTATCTGATCAGCTTGTGGAGAAACCCCATCGTCAGTGATACCTACGAGCCGGGCTCGACTTTCAAGCTCCTGACTTCCTCATCGGCGCTCGAGGAAAAGGTCATCAACACCAACACGACCTTCCAATGCAGCGGCAGCTTTACCGTTGCGGGTGTCAGACTGCACTGCTGGACCAGCGGCAGTCACGGCACGCAGACGATACGGCAGGCAATCGGAAATTCCTGCAATCCGGCCTTGGCTAAGGTCGCGCAGCTGATGGGAAAACATACTTTTTACAAATATTTAGGACTGTATGGAATAACGGAAAAAACAGGCGTAGACTATCCGGGAGAAGCCGGCTCCATCATGTACGCCTTGAAGGACGTCGGTCCGGTAGAACTGGCGACCATGGGCTATGGACAGAGTATTTCGGTAACTCCGATTCAGCTTTTGACGGCCGTTAACGCCATCGGCAATGACGGCGTACTGCTGCAGCCGCGCTATGTCAAGGCTTTGACGGACAGCGAGGGTAAAGTCGTCAAGGAATACGAGCCGGTCACGGTGCGCAAGGTGCTTTCTGCCAAAACTGCCAAAGAAATGCGCAGCATTATGCAGTATGTGGTCGATGAGGGCGGCGGCGGCAACGCGAGAATCGCGGGTTACCGCGTCGGCGGTAAAACAGGCACGGCGAACAAGATTAACGCCGGAACCGGTAAATACGGCAAGGATTATTACAGTTCCTTCATCGGCATGGCACCGATGGATGATCCGCAGGTTTCCATTTTGGTCATCGCGGACAGCCCGAAAGGCTCCTACTACGGCTCTATGGTCGCGGCGCCGATCGCGAAGGAGATTTTGACCGATACCCTGCGCTATCTCAACGTGACACCGACCTACAGCGAATCCGAAAAAAAGGCCATAGAAGGCAATTACACCGTCGTGCCGAAGGTGGTCGGCAAGCCGTTCAGCGAAGCGGTCGGCATCATCGGCGGCAAGGAGCTGAAATACAGCAGACCGAAGTCCGCGCAGGGGGATGACGAGTTTACGGTTGTGGACCAGTATCCGAAGGCAGGAACCAAGGTCAAAAAAAATTCCGTTGTCTATGTTTATAAAGAATAAAAATAAGCGAAAATAGCAGGAGATGGTATGAGGCTGACCGAGTTGATGGGAGCGCTGCAGCCGCGGCGAATCCTTGGTACGGCCGATAAAAATGTGCGAGCATTAAAATACAGATCAGATAAATGCGAAGCCGGTGACGCGTTCTTTGCCCTGCGCGGCAGAGACGCGGACGGTCACGATTATCTTGCGGACGCCGCCGCGCGCGGCGCGGAGATTTTTTTCGTCGAGGATGCTGAAGCATGCGCTTCTTTACGCGCGCGGCATGAGAGGAGAACCGTCGTAGAGGTAGGAAATACCAGAGAAGCACTGGCATTGGCCTCCGCTGCATTTTACAGGCATCCGGCACAGGAACTTCTGACAATCGGGATCACAGGAACGAAGGGAAAAACGACGACTGCCTTCCTGCTGCAGACCATTCTTGAAGAAGCCGGAATCAAAACCGGCATGATCGGGACCGTACGCTGCGGCTGGGAAGGACATTATCGAGAAGCGGTGAACACGACACCGGAATCTTGTGAGATGCAGCGTATGCTGCGTGAAATGGCGGACGGCGGCTGTAAGGCCGTCGTCATAGAGGTTTCCTCACAAGGGCTGAAGCTCAGCCGTACGGCGGGCATCCACTTCGATTACGCGATCTTTACCAATTTAAGCCCCGACCATATCGGAATCGGAGAGCACGCCGACTTCGCGGAATACGCTTACTGGAAAAGCCGGCTGTTTACACAGTGCGAAACCGCGATTCTGCACGAAGGAGCGGCCGGTTGGGAAATCATGCGGCAAAGCAGCGCGGCGAAAAAAGAGATTCTTTTTGGGATAGAGCCTAAAAGGGAAAACGCGCGCGGCGCGCGGAAGACCCTGCATGCTTGTGAGATTGCCCGTCTGCGTGAGGAGGGACTGCTTGGGAGCAGCTTCTGCCTGCGGGACGGCACCCGGTTTACCATCGGGCTGCCCGGGCTGCACAATGTGGAGAACGCGCTGGGCGCAATCGCGGTCGCTGAGGATCTCGGCATCGAGGACATGGTGATACAAAGGGCGCTGCGACGCGCGCGCGTACCGGGCAGGACAGAAACGGTGGATATCGGTCCGGGCCGTATCGCGTTGGTCGATTACGCGCACAACGGCATCGCGCTGCGGTATCTGCTGGAAACCCTGCGCGCGTATGAGCCGACCCGCCTTTTGCTTGTCTTCGGCTGCGGCGGCGAGCGTGACCACAAACGGCGAGCCGAGATGGGGCGCGTAGCCGCGCAGATGGCGGATTACAGTGTCGTGACTTCTGACAATCCTCGCAGGGAAGACCCGCGCGGGATTATCGCGGATATTGCCGAAGCCATGGACGCGGCGGGAGGCGCTTACGAAATCATCGAGGATCGCGGTGAGGCCATTCGCGCGGCGGTGCGGCTGACAGAAGCCGGCGATATGCTCGTTGTCGCGGGTAAGGGGCATGAAACCGTTCAGATCATCGGAAACGAGAGCAGACATTTTGATGATAGAGAAGAACTGAAGAAAGGGCGAAAGCTATGAGAACATTTACCATTGGTGAAATTTTAAAAGCGACAGGAGGAACGCTCTGCTGTGGCAGTGAGCAAAGCCATGTGCTCGAAATCGCGACGGATTCCAGGAAGGCCAAGGCAGGAGATATTTTTTTCGCGCTCAAGGGAGAGGTGACCGACGGGCATCTGTATCTGGACGGCGCGCTGCGCGGCGGCTGTCGTTCGCTGGTCGTATCCGAGCCGGAAAAAATTCCGCAGGAGGCGTTTCTGCAATCCTCCGAGGAACCGGATGTTATCGTGGTTAAAGATACCACGCGCGCCCTGCAGGATCTGGCGGCATACTACCTAGCCATGCTGCCGCTGCGCCACAAGATCGCGGTGACCGGGAGTGTTGGCAAGACGAGTACGCGTGACATGCTCTATTACGCGCTGCGGACAAAATACAAAACTGCCAGAAGCATGAAAAACTTCAACAACGGTTTCGGACTGCCGCTGAGCATTCTCGAATTTCCGCCGGATACCGAAGTCGCTGTCCTCGAAATGGGCATGGATGATTTCGGCGAGATCGAGCGGCTTGCCGATCTGGTGCGGCCGGACATCGCGCTGATTACAAACATCGGCATTTCTCATATCGAAAAGCTGGGAAGCCGCGAGGGTATTCTCCAGGCGAAGATGGAGGTCACGACCTATTTCAGACCGCAGGACACGCTGATTGTCAACGCGGACTGTGATCTATTGACGCCGCGGTATACGGCAGGTGATTATCATCTGCTCTGCGTCGGCAGCGAGCCGCAGGATGACTTTGTTATCTCGGAGGTACAGGATTACGGAGATAAAGGTATAAAATACCGTTTAAGACGTAAAGATAAAATATATGAGATTTCTTCTCCGCTGCCGGGCGCGCATAACGCGGGAAATCAGGCGTTGGCCATCGCCGCGGCGGAGCTTTTGGGTATCTCGCCGGAGGAGGCGGCTGCAGGGATGCAGGAGACTGAACTGACCGGAAACCGTCTCAGAATCAGACAGATAAACGGGATCAAAATCATTGATGACAGCTACAACGCGTGTCCGGCTTCTGTAAAATCTGCGTTGGAAACCTTGACATCGAGCGAGGGAAAGCGTAAAATCGCTATCTTGGGGGATATGTTCGAGTTGGGCGGCGAAAGCCGCAGCGGACATCTGGAGGTCGGCGCCTTCGCGGGACAAAAAAACATCGACCTCTTGATTGCCATCGGTAAAGACGCGGCCTATTACGCGGAGGGCGCGGCCGATTATCTGGACGCGGCGAGAATACAATATTTCCCGAACAAAGAAGATTTCCTGCCGCTGCTTCCGAAGCTGCTTGAAGAAGGCGATGTCGTGCTGATCAAGGCATCGCGCGGCATGAAGCTGGAAGAAATCGCAGCGCGCATGATGGAACTCAAACCGCAGGCGCGCGCATGAGACGCGGCAAAGCGGACAGCATTCACGCGCGGAACACGCGCAGGCGCGCAAGGTGTAAGGCGCGCGGCAGGAAACCGGAGATAACACGAAAACAGCAAGGAGATACAAAAGATGGAGATGTTACGATACCCTATCATCGCGCTGGCGGCAGCATGGCTTTTGGGCGCGGTGTTTACAAGACTGCTGCTGCCGTATCTGGAAAAAAAGCAATTTAAACAGTTCGTCAGAGAAGTGGGGCCGCAGTCCCACCTGTCCAAAACCGGAACACCGAGCATGGGCGGACTGGCAATCATCGGCGCGACCGTACTTTGCGCCGCAATCGTCGGCGCAATCAGCGGCGTGGCAGACGTTTGGCATCTGACCGCCATCCTGCTCGTCATGGTGCTGTTCGGTCTGATCGGTTTTATCGATGATTATGAAAAAGCGATCAAAAAGAACAACGCGGGCATCAGCCCGAAACAAAAGCTGGTGCTGCAGTTCGTTTTTTCCGGCGCTTTCGCCGTATACGCATACGCCAATTCCGGCTTTGGAACGGTCGCGGGCAGTGCGGTCTGGATTCCGATTGCGGATCGCTATATAGATTTCGGCATCCTGTACATCCCGTTCGTGATTTTCGTCATGATCGCGTTCAGCAACGCCGTCAATCTGACGGACGGACTGGACGGGCTGGCATCCGGCGTGACGGCGCTGGTGGCTTTTTGCATGGTGATTCTGGGCGTGGGCGCCTACCCGATGCTGACCGCGGCGCCGGTTGTTTACGGCGCGGTCGCGGGCGCGTGTCTGGGCTTCCTCATGTATAACCGAAATCCGGCGAGGATCTTCATGGGAGACACCGGTTCGATGGCGCTCGGCGGCGTGCTGGCTGCGGCGGCAATCCTGCTTAAAATGGAATTTTTAGTGGCGATCGCGGGATTCCTCTATGTCCTGGAAGCGCTCTCGGTCATCATTCAGGTTGCGTATTTCAAAAAAACCAAAAAACGCTTCTTTAAAATGGCACCGATTCATCATCATTTTGAGCTTTGCGGCATGAAGGAAAAGAACGTCGTCTATTTGTTCTGGGGGATGACGCTGATTTTCTGTATGCTGGCTATCCTGATTGCAAACCTGTAAGAAAGCTGTAAGACACGAAGGGAGGAAATCCTATGGAAAACAAGAATCTGGAAAACATCAAAGGCAAAAAAGTACTCATCGTCGGCATGGGAAAATCCGGTATTGCGGCCGTACAGGCCATGCTCGCGCTCGGCGCGGAGGTATCGATACAGGATGCCAAAGAGCGTAATGCGGTGGACGGACAGTTGCTGAACTTTTTGGAAGGCAAACAGGTTCACTGTTACTTCCATGAGGTTCCGGTGGCAGAAGAAAAGTTCGATATGCTGATTCTCAGCCCCGGCGTTGATCCGACACTGCCGTTCATCCGAGAAGCGGAGGCGCACGGCGCGGAAATCATCGGTGAGCTCGAGATCGCTTACCGCATCGCGCGCGGTACCTTTGTCGCAATTACCGGTACCAACGGTAAGACTACGACGACCACGCTGGTCGGAGAAATCTTCAAAAAATCCGGCAGAAAGACCTATGTGGTCGGCAATATCGGCGTGGCGGTCATCTCCAAAGCGATGGAAGCGGACGAAGATGACTGGCTGGTGACGGAAACCAGCAGCTTCCAACTGGAAACCATTAAATATTTCAAACCGGCGGTTTCGGCGATCCTCAATTTGACACCGGACCACTTGAATCGTCATCATACGATGGAGGCCTACGGCGCGGCCAAGGCGCGGATCTTTGAGAATCAGGATGAGAGCGGTTACTGCATCGTCAACTATGACGATAAGCTCTGCTACGGTCTGACGAAGGATTGCAAAGCGAAGGTGATCCCGTTCTCCATCAAGGAAGAGCTGCCGCTGGGCGCTTATCTGCGCGCGGACGGCATGCTGGTTCTTCGCAATGAAGAGGGCAGAGAGATTGAGCTTTGCCATCGAAATGAGCTGAAGATCATTGGCGACCACAACGTGCAGAACGCGCTCGCTGCCGCGGCAATCAGCTATTTTTCCGGCATTGAAGCGGAGACCATACACGAAAGCCTGCTTGCCTTTGGCGGCGTACCGCACCGCATCGAATACTGCGGCGAGATCGGAGGCGTCAAATTTTACAACGATTCCAAGGGAACCAACGTAGACGCGGCGGTCATCGCGCTGAAGGCGATTCAGAAGAACATTCTGCTGATTGCCGGCGGCGATGGCAAGGGACAGGAATTCGACGAACTGATCGAAAATTTCCCGGGTCGCGTTAAACATATGATTTTGCTGGGCAGAGACGGTAAATTACTGGCCGAAGCTGCCGAAAGACATGGCTTCAAGGACTATTCCTTCGCGCCGCATATGGAGGAATGCGTCAAAAACGCTTTCGCGATGGCAAAGCCGGGCGATACGGTACTGCTTTCTCCGGCCTGCGCGAGCTGGGATATGTACGACAATTTCGAGCAGCGCGGTGACCACTTCAAGACCTGCGTCAAGCGGCTCGCGGAGTAGCGCGCGGACAAAGAGGCTTCAAAAAAAGAAAGATTGAAAAAACCTATGGAAAGACTTGCAGCGCATACAAAACAGAAAACCGGAGATTTGAGCATCGTGCTTTTGGTGACGATTTTGGTGCTATTTGGAATCGTGATGATTTTTAGTGCCAGCTATTACTATGCCATCGGCGAATGGGGAGATGCCTATCACTATCTGAAACGGCAGATCGTCTGGGTCATCGGTGGCGCGATCGGTATGTGGATCACCGCCAGAATCGACTATCATTTTTGGCTGCGCCTGTGGATTATCGTGCCGGTCATCTGTCTGATCCTCCTGCTGCTGATCTTTACTCCGCTCGGCATTACGGTCAACGGCGCGACTCGGTGGCTCGGCAAGGAGGGATTTCCGATTACCGTGATGCCGGGAGAATTCGCCAAGGTTGGTGTGATTCTGTATATTACCGGACATTTTTCCAAAAAACCGAAGAGCGCGACGGACTGGTGGAAGGGCATTGTGCCGGTGCTGCTGGTGGCCGGCGTTTATTTCGCGCTGATCATGAAACAGCCAAATATGTCAACCGCGTTTACGGTCGTGCTGATCGCCGGCGGCATGCTGCTGGTGGCGGGCATCCAATGGAAGCATGTAGGCGTGCTGGCAGCTTTGGGAGCGGCGGCGGCGGTGATCTTTGTGTTTTCGGACCGCGAAGGTTATCGTTACGGACGGCTGCTCAGCTTTTTGGATCCGTTCGCGGACGCGCTCGGTGACGGCTGGCAGGTCGTACAGTCCCTGCTCGCGCTGGGCACCGGCGGACTGACCGGACTGGGTCTGGGCAACAGCGTGCAGAAGAATCTGTATCTGCCGGAGGCGCAGAACGATTTCATTCTGGCAATCATCGGAGAGGAGTTGGGCTTTATCGGTATCCTTGCCCTGGTGCTGGTCTACGTGCTGCTCGTATGGCGCGGCTGTCATGTGGCGATGAACGCCAGGGATTATACCGGTATGATGCTGGCGAGCGGGATTACCATGATGGTCGGGCTGCAGGTCGTGATCAATATCGCGGTCGTGACTTCTTCTATGCCGCCGACGGGGATTATCCTGCCGTTTGTCAGCTATGGAGGCAACGCGCTTCTGATTTTTATGGGCGCGATGGGAATTCTGCTTAACATTTCCAAATCCGCGGAGCTTTAGCGCGGTATTTATAATAAAAATCAAGAATCAAGAATCAAAATCACAGGAGTACGTTATGAGAGTGATCGTAACAGGCGGCGGCACCGGCGGACATATCTATCCGGCGCTTGCCATCGCGGACAAGTGCAGAGAAATGGACCCAGACGGGGAAATCCTATATGTCGGCAATGATGAGGGTATCGAAAAGGACATCGTCCCCAAAGCCGGCTATCGGCTGGAGCTCGTAGACGCGCGCTGGCTGAACAAGTCCAGCCTTTGGCAGCTCGCGCGTACAGGCGCGCGCGTGACCAAGGGCATCTTTGAGGCGAGCCATGTCATGCGAAAGTTCAAGCCGGACGTCATCGTGGGTACCGGAGGCTATGTCTGCTTTCCGGTCATCCTTGCGGGCAAACTGTACGGCGCGAAAACCTTTTTGCATGAACAGAACGCCTATCCGGGGCTTGCCAACCGCACCCTCGAAAAATACGTGGATAAGGTTTTTTTGGGCTTCGCGGACGCGGCGCGTTACTTCAAGCAGCCGCAAAAAATGGTCGAAGCAGGTAACCCTGTGCGAAAGTCCTTCTTCACGCTCTCCAAAGCGGAGGCGCGCAAAAAGCTCGGCTTCGCGGAGGACGATTTTATCGTGTTTTCATTCGGGGGTAGTCTTGGCGCGGAGAAGATTAACGAAGTAGCGTTCGAACTGATGCAGGTGCTCAACGGTCACGAAAAAACAGTGATGATTTTTGGCACCGGCAAGTGGTATTACCGGCAGATTCTCGACCGAGCGGCCGAGAAGGGCATCCGGATACAAAAAAATATCCTGATCAAGGACTATATCGAGGATATGGAAAACTATCTGGCGGCCTGCGATCTGGTCATCAGCCGCGCGGGCGCTTTGTCTGTCGCGGAAACGACGGTCTGCGGCAAGGCGGCGATTTTGATCCCGTCTCCGAACGTGACCGGCAATCACCAGTATTACAACGCGAAGGCAGTAGCGGATCGCGGCGGCGCGATTCTGCTCGAAGAAAAGGATTTGAGCGCGGAGGCACTGATCCGTGAGGTTATGCGGCTTAAGAACGACCCGCAGCTGCTCGAAGCCATGGACAGGGCAAGCAAGGCCTGCGCGCCGGTCAAGGCGCTTGACATCATTTACGACACCATTCGCGCTGCCTGCGCGGGGAAACGAAAATAGAAACAAAACCTTGCTTTCTGCGCGGGAGAGTCGGATTGAGATTTGCCCGCGGAGACAAGGAACGCAAACAGCACCTACCACATAGGATAATAGAGTTGGGAGGTGCTGTTTTGGACTTTTATCAGATAGAGGGCGGCATACCGCTGCGGGGAGAATACAGAGTCAAGGGCGCGAAAAACGCGGCGCTGCCAATCATGGCGGCCTGTGTATGCTGCCCCGGCATCCATCGTTTGCAGGACTGTCCGCGCATCGGAGATGTGTACGCCATGCAAGAGATCCTGCGCGCGCTGGGCGTGACAACAACATGGGAAAAAGACGCGCTGATCACGGACAGCCGGAGTATCAACCGGACAGAGGTACCGAAGAAGCTGATGGAGGAGATGCGTTCCTCGCTCTTTTTGCTCGGCAGCCTAATGGCGCGCTGCGGCGAAGCGAAAATCTATCATCCCGGCGGCTGCCGGATCGGCAAGCGGCCGATTGATCTGCATCTTAAGGGCCTTGAACGCCTCGGCTTCGAGATTTCAGAAATTGACGGCGAAGTGACCTGCCGCGGCAGCTGCGAGGGCGGGGAAATCACGCTGCCGTATCCGAGTGTGGGCGCGACAGAGAATCTGATGATGGCCGCGCTGGCGGGCAAGACGGATACCATTCTCCGAAACTGCGCGACAGAGCCGGAGGTCGCGGACCTTGCCGGATTTTTGCGCGGCTGCGGCTTTACGATATACGGCGGCGGGACAGAGACGATTTTTATCAAGGGCGCCGCGAACGCTCCGCGCGCGCGGCAAAAGGAACTTCGCGGAGAAACGACCTACTTTATCGTGGAGGATCGCATCGAAGCGGCGACTTATTTGATGGCCGCGCTGGGAAGCGGCGGCCGCATCTTGCTGCGCAACACACGCGCGCGGCTGCTGACGGAGGTGCTTTGCGTTCTGCGGCGCATGGGCGCTGAGCTGCGCTGCTTCGAGGACTTGATCGAGCTGCGCGCGCCTGCCTGTCTGCGAAGCCCGGGCATTGTCATCACCGCGCCGTACCCGGGATTTCCGACTGACTGCCAGCCGCAGCTTATGAGTCTGGCGGCCGCGGCGCGGGGGTTGACGACGGTGCGGGAGGAAATCTTTGAGAATCGGTTTACGCATAAAAAAGAACTGTCAAAAATGGGAGCGGATATTGAAATTTGTGGGAAAAATGCTATAATAAAGGGAACAGCGGGATTGCAGGGCTGTGATGTCACAGCGCGGGATCTGCGCGGCGGCGCGGCGCTCGTGCTCGCGGGATTGATGGCGGAGGGACGCACGCGCATCAGCGGCATTGAACATATCGACCGCGGCTACGAAGCGTTACATAAGGGAATCAGAGAATTGGGTGGCGTGATTGAAAGACGAACAACATAAAAAGAGAAGGAAAAAAAGAATAAATCCGTTTTTGGTAATCCTGGCGTTCATCCTCTTGCTGATCGGCGCGTTCGTGTTTTCGCGAAGCTCCTTTTTTCATGTGGAGCAGTTCGACGTTGAAGGAAACGCCTACTATACCGACGATGAAATTCTGTTGATGGGCGGCTGTGAAACCGGTAAGAATATTTTTTGGGATGTTGACAGCAAAAAAATCCGCAGCCGTCTGCTGCAGGATGCCTATATGGAGGATGTGAAGGTACGACGCCTGCTGCCGCATACGGTAAAAATTACGGTGACGGAGCGCGCGCAGACTGCGGCGATCGCCTACGGCGACAAATATGTCGTCATCGACGCGGCGGGCATCGTGCTGCGTAAGGCCGGTGTCGATCCCAAGGTGACGGTGCTCAAGGGCCTGACCATCAGCAAGCTTTCGATGGGGGAGCCGATTGAGATTGAAGAAACAGTCCTGTTCCGGCAGTGTCTTGAAATGATTTCTGTCATGCGGCAGAACGATATGTACTTCAAGACCATTGTCATTTCCAAGACGGAGGCCAGGGCCTATATCCTGGATTCCCTCTACTGCGAGGGCACGCCGGAAATGATGATCAAAGCGATGCAGGATGGTAAACTGCAGGCTGTGACCGAGGAGCTTTTTGACCGCGAAATCGAGCGCGGCAAAATTCAGATCAGCGGCGAAAATTATATATCCTTCACCCCGAAAATCGAATGAAAATAGCGTGAAAACACGCAAAAAAACAGGTGCAAAGCGAACGCTTTTGTGATACAATGTCCTTGTCACTACGATTGCCAAGACGCAGTCGCAGGAAGAAAGATGAAATACATGCAAACACATTAAAAATAAATTATTGGGGAACACAGGGAGGTAGTAGCATGCTACAGTTTGAAACGAGTATGGAAAAATCGGCAGTCATTAAAGTCATCGGCGTCGGCGGCGGCGGCTGCAACGCGGTCAACCGCATGGTGCAGTCCGAGCTGAAGGGGATCGAGTTTATTGCTGCCAATACTGATAGACAAGCCTTGAACAACTGTCTGGCGGAAACGAAGATCCAGATCGGCGAAAAGCTGACCAGGGGACTCGGCGCCGGCGCGAATCCGGAGGTCGGCCAGAAGGCCGCGGAGGAAAGCCTGGATGAGATCACAGCGCTTTTGGATGGCGCCGACATGGTATTCATCACCGCAGGCATGGGCGGAGGCACCGGAACCGGAGCCGCGCCGATCATCGCGAAGGCTGCGAAGGATATGGGTATCCTGACGGTTGGCGTTGTGACCAAGCCGTTCTCGTTTGAGGGACCGCGCAGAAAAAAACAGGCAGAGCTTGGACTCAGCTACCTGCGCAGATATGTGGACTCTTTGGTGACCGTTCCCAACGATAAGCTGATGGAAACCTGTGAGAGGAATACGACCGTCAAGGACGCGTTCCGCATGGCAGACGACGTGCTTCGACAGGGCGTACAGGGCATCTCGGATATCATTTCCGACGAAGCATTCATCAATACCGACTTCGCGGACGTTCGCTCGGTTATGACCGACAGCGGTATTGCCCACATGGGAATCGGCTACGGACAGGGCGAAAAGAAGGTTACCGACGCGGTCACCGCGGCCATCGAAAGTCCGCTGCTGGAGACGACCATCGGCGGAGCGAAAAAAATGCTGCTCTATATTCTCGGCGGCATGAACTTCAGCATGTTCGAGGTCAAGGAAATTACCGACGCGATTCGCGAAAGCGCGGGCGAAGCCTGCGACATCATCTTTGGCGCCAACATTAACGAAAACATGGAAGACGAGTTGTATGTGACCATCATCGCGACCGGCTTCGATGAGGGACTGGAAGCGCCGACAGCGCCGGAAACAAAAAAAGAACAGGGACAAGCTCCTGCCGACAAAAAAGACGAAGGCCGCGGATTGAACAATTACGATGTCTTTGGCAGGGTAGAAGGACTGGAAGGCAAGGAAGTGGATCTGCAGGATATCCTGAAGACAGAGGAAGAAGAAAAAGGCTCCTCCCGCTTCGTAATCCCCGGTTTTTTGAAGGACTGACACAAGGCCGGTGAAAAACCGGCTTTTGTATTATTGTAGTAGGAAAGCATCATGCGTGAAATCAGATCAAAGGACAATCGAATAGTGAAACGCTGCGAGCAGCTATCGATGCGGAAGTATCGCGATCAATTCGGTCTGTATCTGATCGAGGGCGAAAATCTGCTCGCCGAGGCTGTCAAAAACCATGCGCGTATCGAAACTGTCCTGCTGCGGGAGGGCTGTCAAAAAAGCCTTCCGCCGCAGGTCGCGGATCGAACCTTCCTGGTGGATGCCAGAATATTCGACAAGCTGGCGCAGACGGTTACCAGCCAGGGCATCCTGGCCATCGTCGCGAAGGAAGCCGCGCGCAAAGAAGACTTTATCAACCTGCCGGGAAGCAATTTTATCGTGCTCGACAGGCTGCAGGATCCGGGTAATATCGGTACCATCCTGCGGACGGCGGACGCGGCGGGCTATAAGCTGGCGATTCTGATGAAGGGAACAGCGGATGTCTATGCTCCGAAAGTGGTAAGGGCGGCGACCGGTTCACTCTTTAGAATGCCGGTTGTATCCATGGCCTCCGCGAAAGAGCTGGCGGAGTTTACCGGGGCAGCCGGCAAGAAGCTGACAGCGACCTGCTTAGATGCGCGGCGCTGGTATTACGATGAGGACCTGACGCATGACATCGCGCTGATTATCGGCAACGAAGGCAATGGCATTTCGCGGGACCTGATCGAAAGCTCGGATATTCAAATTAAGATTCCCATGCAGGGCAATATCGAATCGCTGAACGCCGCGGTCGCGGCGGGCGTGCTGATGTACGAGGCCATGCGCGGGAAGCGATGAATAAGATGATGATACAAAATCAAGATACAAAAAGATACAAGATGAAAGGTTTAGAATCATGCAGGAAAAATTATCACAAATATTAGAAGAAGCAAAAAAACAGCTGAGCGAAGTATCCTCCGTACAGGACGCGGAAGAGATCAGAATCAAGGTGCTCGGCAAAAAGGGACAGCTGACGGAAATTTTAAGATCCATGGGTGGTCTCGCGCCGGAGGAAAGAAAAGAACTCGGCATGGCAGCCAACAAGGTGCGCGCGGATATCGAGGGACTTCTCGACGAAACCTTTTCTCAGTTAAAGGAGAAAGCAAAGGAAGCGAAATTTAAGGCGGAGAAGATCGACGTGACAGAACCGGGCAAGCCGTTTCATATCGGCACGAAGCATCCGCTGACCATCACCATCGAGGAAATTTCCCGCGTCTTCAAATCCATGGGCTTTTCGCTCGCGGAGGGACCGGAGGTAGAAACGGTGTTCAACAACTTTGACGCGCTGAACGCGGGTCCGAACCATCCGGCCAGAGACTGGACGGATACCTTCTATATCAATGATGAAATCCTCCTGCGTACGCAGACCTCTCCGGTACAGGTCAGAACTCTGCTCAAACAGAAGCCGCCGATTCGTGTCTTCGCGCCGGGCAGATGTTTCCGCTGTGACACGCCGGACGCGACGCATTCTCCGATGTTCCACCAGGTAGAAGGACTGGTTGTCGATGAGGGTATTACGATGGCAGATCTCAAGGGCGTGCTGGACAGCTTCGCCAAGCAGATGTTCGGCTCCGAGGTCAGAACTAAATTCCGTCCGCATCATTTCCCGTTCACCGAGCCATCCGCTGAAATGGACGTTTCCTGTTTCAAGTGCGGCGGCAAGGGCTGCAGAGTCTGCAAGGGATCCGGCTGGATTGAGATCCTCGGCTGCGGCATGGTGCACCCGAACGTGCTCAAGGTTGGCGGCGTTGACACCGAAAAATATACCGGCTTCGCTTTCGGTATGGGTGTGGAGCGTATCGCGATGCTGAAGTACGGCATCGACGATATCCGTCTGATGTACGAAAATGATATGAGATTCATTGAGCAGTTCAAATAATTAGGAGGATAAACAGATTATGATAGTATCATTGGAATGGTTAAAAGATTATACAGATGTGCACGTGAGTCCGGAGGAATTCTGCGACCGCATGATCATGTCCGGCTCCAATCTGGAAACGATGGAACTGGTCGGAGAAGATATCCAAAACGTCGTAGTAGGCAGGATCGCGCGCATCACGCCGCATCCGGACGCGGATAAATTAGTTGTTTGTCAAATCGATATCGGGCAGGACGCGCCGATCCAGATCGTCACCGGCGCGCCGAATGTATTCGAGGGCGCTTATGTGCCGGTCGCGTTGGATGGCAGTCACATTCCGGGTCCGCTTCATGGACAGCCGAAGCAGGAAGGCGGCACTCTCATCACCAAGGGCAGCCTCAGAGGCGTGGAATCCGACGGTATGCTCTGCTCCTTCGGCGAGCTGGGCTTTGAGGACAAGGTCGTACCAATCAATCAGAGAGAGGGCATCTGGATCCTCGAAAAGGAATATCCGCTCGGCAGCGATTTCGCGGAAACGATGGAGCTCAAGGACGCGATCATCGACTTTGAGATCACGCCAAACCGTCCGGACTGCCTCTCTATGATCGGTATGGCAAGAGAAGCCGCCGCGACCTTTGGCACGAAGCTGCGTTATCCGCAGACCTCCTGCAAGCAGGAGGAAGGCCACGCGAAAGACTATATCCAGGTCGAAGTCAAGTCCCCGCTCTGCAGAAGATACGTGGCCCGCGTGGTTAAGGACGTTAAGGTGGAGGATTCCCCATGGTGGCTGCAGAGAAGACTGATTCACGCAGGCATGAGACCGATCAATAATATCGTCGATATCACCAATTTCGTGATGCTCGAGTACGGACAGCCGCTGCACGCGTTTGACATCGAAAGTCTTGCGGGCAGGAAGATCATCGTCGATACCGCGCGTGACGGCGAAAAATTCGTGACCCTCGACGGTACCGAAAGAACCTTGGATGATGAAATGCTGATGATCAACGATGCAGAAAAACCGGTTGCGGTCGCAGGCGTCATGGGCGGTCTGAATTCCGAAATCGAGCCGGATACCAAAACCATCGTCATCGAATCCGCGAACTTTGCCGCCAACAGCGTCAGAACGACCTCAAAGAGACTGGTGCTGAGAACCGAGGCTTCCGGACGTTACGAAAAGGGCATCGACCCGAATCTTTGTGAAAGAGCAGCGGACAGAGTCTGCGAGCTGATTGAGCTGATCGGCGCAGGCACAGTCGTCGGCGGCAGCGTGGATGTTTATCCGGAGGTCGCTGAGCCAAAGACGGTGCACGCGAGAGTTTCCCGCATCAACCATGTGCTGGGCATCGACCTGCCGAGAAACCAGATGGTGGACTATCTTGAAAGTCTGGAAATGATCGTGAAGGGCGACGGCGATGATCTGTATGTGACCGCACCGACCGTCAGACAGGACATTGAAATTGAAGAGGACATTGTAGAAGAAATCGCGAGACTTTATGGTTATGACAATCTGCCGGTTACCATCCCGAAAGGAAACAACGAGGCAAGCCAGTCTCACGAGAGAGATATTAAGGATTTGGCGAGAGATACGCTCTGCGCGCTCGGCGCCAATGAAATTCAGACCTACTCCTTTGTCAGCCCGAAGGGTGTGGACAATGTGAGAATCGCGGAGGATTCCTGGGAAAGAGGCTTCGTGAAGATTCTCAATCCGCTCGGTGAGGACACTTCTGTGATGAGAACGATCCTTACGCCGGAAATGCTGGAGGTCATGGGCAGAAACTACGCGAGAAACCGCGAGGCGATGCGCGCTTTTGAGATCGGCAACACCTTCATGGCGAACATGATCGACGAGCATCAGCTTCCGTTTGAAAGCGACAACCTCAGCATCGGTCTCTATGGCGGCGGCGATGACTTTTTCACGCTCAAGGGCATGATCATCGAGCTGCTTGCCAAGCTGGGCATTCACAATCTGACCTTCGTACCGGAAACCGAATACGGTGTGTATCATCCGGGTCGCTGCGCGAGAATCCTCGCGACGCATACGGCAGAGCTGGAGAACGGGCCGAAGGAAGAGGAAGTGGAACTTGGTATCATGGGAGAGGTACATCCGGACGTTGCCGAAAAATACGGCATCGGTGTGCGTGCCTGCGCGGCAGAACTGTTCTTCTCGACTGTGACGGAGCTTTCCGATACCACCAAGGTTTACCATCCGCTGCCGAAGTATCCGGCAATGTCCAGAGATATCGCGCTGGTTGTCGATGAGGACATGACCGTTGGCGAAATCGAGGATGTCATCAAGCACGCAGGTGCGGAGATCCTCAGAGGCGTTAAGCTCTTTGACATTTACAGAGGCAAGCAGGTCGGCGAAGGTAAGAAGAGCGTCGCTTTCGCGCTGACCTATCGAAACAACGACAGAACACTGACCGATGAGGATGTACAGACCGCGCACAGCAAGGTACTGGATGCCCTCAAAAATAAACTCGATATCAATCTGAGAGAAATGTAAATTTGGCGCGCCGCCTGCCCGCGCGGCGGCGCGGCAGTACAGATACGCGCGGATATCGCGGCAGGAAAGAGGAGAGTCAAGATGGAAGACAACAGAGTCAAAGTCAGAATATACGGCCAGGATTATATTATTTCCGGAGAGCGTGACGAAGAAACCATTCGAGAAATCGCTGCCTTTGTGGACAGCAGCATTCGGGAAGTCAGCAAATATTTTTCGGGAAACGCGCAGGGCTCACTGGCAGTTTTGGCCGCGGTCAATATCACCGATGAACTCTTTGAGACCCGTGAAAAAATTGCCGCGCTGACAGCTGCCAGGGAACAAGCAGGCGAGGACGCGCAGCACTATCTCAAAATGTGGGATGAAGCAAAAAAGAGCTTCATGCAGTACAAGGAAGAAGCGGCCGCCGCTGCAGCCGAAAAACAAAGGTGTGAGGAAAAATACCGCCAGTTGGAAGAAAAATGCAGCGAATTTGAAAGTTCCTTCTTCGATATTCAGATGGAGAACATCCGCTTGAAGAGCGAACTGGAAAAGAGCAGGAAAAACGATGAATAAAAAAGCACTCGCGGTTTTAGAATACGACAAGATTATCAGCATGCTGCGGGAATGCGCGGGATCGGAGATGGCAAAGACGAGGATCGGGATGTTCCGTCCGTCCTCCGACCCTTACAAGATTCAGGAACGCCTCGCGGAAACGACAGAGGCTGTGACGGTGATTACCGCCAAGGGCGCGCTGCCGGTCGGACAGCTTTATGATATCGAAAACGCGCTGCATCTGGCCCGCAAGGGCGGCAGCCTGACGATGAAACAGCTGCTGCAGGTTCTGTATAATATGAAAGTGACCGGCGAGATCGTCAGTTTCCTGCGCAGTGATCTGCCGGAGCTGCCGATTCTGGACGGCATGCGTGAGGTACTGGTGCCGTTCCCGCGGCTCGCGGACCGCATCGACCGCTGCATCTTATCGGAAGATGAGATGGCGGACAGCGCATCGGCGGAACTCAAGGATATCCGCAGAAGCATCGTGCGGCAGAACGAAGCGATCCGCAATCGGCTGAATCAGATTCTGAACAATCGGGACAACCAGACGTATCTGCAGGACAGTCTTGTGACGATGCGCGGCGGCAGATATGTCGTTCCCTTAAAAGCCGAACACCGCGCCAGGATGCCGGGCATCGTTCACGATCAGTCTTCGAGCGGCGCGACGCTTTTCGTAGAGCCGCAGGTGATCGTTGATCTGAACAACGAGCTGCGGGAGCTGGAGCTGGCGGAGCGCGCGGAGATCGACCGTATTCTGGCAGAGCTTTCCTCCAATGTGGCGGAGCATTTCCATGAACTGATGAATAATCAGAAGCTGCTCATCGCCATGGATGTGATGTTTGCCAAGGGGAAACTCTCATGTCAGATGCAGGCAGAGGAGCCGCAGATGAACGCGGACGGTGTGCTGGACCTCAAACAGGCCAGACATCCGCTGCTGGACAGGAAAAAAGCCGTACCGATCAATGTCGCGGTCGGCAGAGATTACCGAACGCTCGTCATCACCGGACCGAATACCGGCGGCAAGACGGTCACACTCAAGACCATCGGCCTGCTTGCGCTGATGGCGCAGAGCGGTCTGCATGTCCCGGCAGCAGGAACGAGCCTGATGCCGATCTTCCGTGACATCTTCGCGGATATCGGAGATGAACAGAGCATCGAGCAAAGCCTCAGTACGTTCTCCTCGCACATGCGCAACACCGTAGAGCTGGTGGAGAAAGCGCGCAGGGATACGCTGGTGCTGCTGGATGAGCTGGGCGCGGGCACCGACCCGACCGAAGGCGCTGCACTGGCCATCGCGATTTTAGAGCGGCTATCGTCGCAGGGTGCGATGACGGTAGCAACGACTCACTACAACGAACTCAAAAAATACGCGCTTTCCACGCCGGGCGTGGAGAACGCTTCCATGGAATTCAACGTCGAAACACTCAGCCCGACCTATCGCCTGTTTATCGGCGTACCGGGCAAATCCAACGCCTTTGAGATTTCCCGCAAGCTGGGACTGCCGGACGCGATCATCAATCGCGCGGGAGAGCTTTTGGAGCATGGGGATATCGCCTTTGAAGATGTGCTGAGCGCCATCGAGAAGGATAAACAGAAGGCAGAGGCGGAGCGCGACGAGGCGGCGGCGATCAGCCTGACGATGAAGCAGGAGCTGGAAACACTTCGGCAGCGTGAGGCGGCGCTCGCCAAAAAAGAAAAAGACCTGCTCGCGGCGGCCAGAGAGGAGGCGCGCGCCATCGTGCGCGAGGCGAAGGATACCGCGGCTGAGGTTCAAAAAGAGCTGCGGGAGCTTGCCAAGGAGCCGAGTCTCGGAGAACGCACCAAGCGGCTGGAACACAGCAAGCGCAGACTGCGTGAAAGCGAAACGAAATACGCGGTCGCACCCGAAAAACTCGTGAACTACGATCCGGTCAATCCGGAGGAACTCAAAATCGGGGATCGTGTCAAGTTGTTAACCCTGGACCAGAACGGCGAGGTACTGACGCTGCCGGACGCGAAGGGCGACTTGATGATCAACGTGGGCATCATGAAGATCAACGCCAACGTGCAGGACCTGATGCTGATTCGGGACGGAAAGCCCGCGAAGAAAAAAACGCCGCGCGGCAGTAAGTACAGTGGTCTGTACCGAAGCAAGGCGCAGAACATCTCCGCTTCCGTCAATGTGCAGGGCAAGTCTCTCGACGAAGCGATGATGGATGTCGATAAATATCTGGACGATGCCTATATGGCGGGCTTTCGGGAGGTTACCGTCATTCACGGACTCGGCACCGGCGTGCTGCGCGACGGACTCCGACAGGCGTTCCGCAGGAACAAACATGTGGAATCCTTCCGGAAAGGCGCGTACAACGAGGGCGGCGACGGCGTGACCATTGTAAAGCTGAAGGAGTGAAGCCATGTATATTATCAGCGGATGCCTGTTAGGGCATAACTGCAAATATAACGGCGGGAATAACCGCTGCGAAGAGGTTGTCGCGTTTTGCCGGACACACAAATATGTGACTGTTTGTCCGGAAAGCGCGGCGCGCCTGGCGAAACCTCGCCCACCGGCCGAACAGGTCGGCGGCAGGATTCTCGATCGGGATGGAAACGACCTGACCGAAGCCTTCCGGAAGGGCGCGGAGACGTCTTTTCAAATTTGCGTAAAAGCAGCGGAGCTCGCGGGAGAGCCGCTTGAGGGCGCGATCCTCAAGGCAAACAGTCCGTCCTGCGGCTTCGGTAAGATCTATGACGGCAGCTTCAGCGGCGTGCTGACGGAGGGAAACGGTGTTTTCGCGCAGCTGCTGGATAGACACAGGATTGAAGTCATTACAGAAAAGGAGAAAATCGAATGGTAAACTTTAAGCAAGAAATTGCCAAACTGATCGCGAAGCAGGTAACGGATCTGGAACCGGCTGAAATTCAGAGCATGATCGAAGTGCCGCAGGACGCGAAGATGGGCGACTACGCTTTCCCTTGCTTCAAGCTCGCGAAAGTGATGAGAAAAGCGCCGCCGCTGATCGCGAAGGGCATCGCGGAGGGCATGCAGGACGCGCCGCTGTTTGAAAAGGTCGAGCAGGTCAACGCGTATGTGAACATGTTCATTTCCAAAGAAGAATTCGTCAAGGACGTTGTCGAGGATGTCCTGCAAAAGGAAGGCGAATATGGTAAGACCAACATCGGAGACGGCATTCCGGTCATCGTGGAGTTTTCTTCCCCGAACATCGCCAAGCCGTTCCATATCGGGCATATCCGGAGTACCGTCATCGGCAACTCTATCTACAAAATATATGACGCGATGGGATACAAGGTCACGAGAATCAACCATCTCGGAGATTACGGCACGCAGTTCGGCAAGATGATCGTCGCTTACCGCCGCTGGGGGAATGAAGAGGATGTCAAGAGAGAACCGATCAAGACTTTGCTGCACTATTACACCAAGTTTCATGTTGAGGCCGAAAAAGACCCGACGCTGGAGGATGAAGCCAGAGCGACCTTTACCAGACTGGAACATGGAGAACCGGAGGAAACCAAGCTTTGGCAGTGGTTCCGCGATGAATCCCTTAAGGAATTCACGCGCGTGTATGACATGCTCGGCATTTCCTATGATTCCTACGCGGGCGAATCCTTCTACTCCGACAAGATGCCGGCCATCGTGGAAGAACTCAAAAAGAAAAATCTGCTTGTCGAGTCCAAGGGCGCGATGATCGTCGATCTGGAGCCTTACGGGCTGACACCGGCGCCAATCCTCAAGTCGGACGGCTCAACGCTGTATATCACCAGAGATTTGGCCTGCGCGAAGTACAGAAAGGACACCTACAATTTCTATAAGAACATCTATGTCGTCGCGTCCCAGCAGAACCTGCACTTCCAGCAGCTCAAAAAAATTCTGGAACTCATGGGCTACGAATGGGCCAAGGACATCATTCACGTTCCGTTCGGTCTGGTCAGCCTGGAGGACGGCACGATGTCAACCAGAGAGGGCCGCGTGGTATTCCTGGAAGATGTACTCAACAGAGCCATCGCGGAGACACGCGATATCATTCGTGAAAAGGGCGTCGCGACGGACAATATCGAAGAAACGGCCAAGCAGGTCGGTGTCGGCGCGGTAGTATTCAATGAGCTTTCCAACAACCGGATCAAGGACTATGTGTTCTCCTGGGATAAGGTGCTGGATTTCAACGGCGAAACCGGACCTTATGTACAGTACACCTACGCGAGATCGGCAAGCATTCTCAGAAATGCCGGAGAAGAAGCGGTCAGCAAGGCGCGCGGCACGATCAATCCGTCCTATATCACCGGAGAAAGCGCTTACGCGCTCGCGAAGCTGGTCTACAAGCTGCCGGAGGTCGTCATCGAAGCAGGCGAAAAATATGAACCGTCCATCGTGACCAGACATATTGTGGATATCGCGCAGGCGTTTAACCGCTTCTACCACGATGAACACATTTTGGTGGACAATGAAGAGGAAAGAAGTGCGAAACTGGCGCTGGTCATCGCGGCTAAGACGGCAATCAAAAACGGACTGGCTCTTTTGGGGATGGAAGCACCGGAGAGAATGTAGCGAATCAGCCGATCTATACGCGGCGAGAGATGCGAGGCACTGACGAGGTACCGCTGACGTAAGGATGCCGGATGCGGTTTTTTGGCCGCGCTCGAACGTGACGGCGGCGTCGGCAGTCGCGCAGGAAAGATGACAATAAGTGGAGAAATACAATCATGCGATACGAAGGCGATATTTACAGACCGCCCAGCGAGGCTTACAGCCTGCTGGTACAGGTCACCATTGGCTGTGCGCATAATAAGTGCACCTTCTGCAATATGTATAAGGAGAAACAGTTCCGCGTCCGGAATGTGGACGAGGTTCTGGAGGATCTCGACTGGGCGAGAGCGCATTATCGGCGTGTAGAGAGAATTTTTCTCTGTGACGGCGACGCGCTCTGTCTGGCAAATCACAAGCTGATCCGAATTTTGGACGCGATCGCGGAAAGATTTCCGGAATGTGAGCGCGTGACTACCTACGGACGCGCGAAGGATGCGCTGCGCAAGACCGACGAGGAACTGCGGGAGCTGCGCGCGCATGGGCTGACGATGGTATATCTTGGCGCGGAATCCGGCAGTCAGAAAGTGTTGGATATGGTCCAAAAAGGCGAAACCAGAGAGGAACTGATCCTGGGCGTGCAGAAGCTGGAAGCCGCGGGAATCCAGACTTCCGTTACCTTTATCAGCGGTCTGGCGGGGCCGGAGCTGTGGCAGGAGCATGCCATCGAGACCGGTACGATGATCGCGGAGATGAACGCTTCCTATGTCAGTCTGCTGACCCTGATGCTGCAGCCTCCATGTCCGATGCTCGACGATTACAAGGCCGGAAAGTTCAAGTTTCTGACACCGGAGGAGGTGCTGGCGGAAACCTGCCTTTTGCTGCAGTACGCGCGGCCGTCGAAGCCTTGCGTTTTTCGCAGCAATCACGCGTCGAACTATGTTTCGCTGCGCGGCAATCTGCCGATGGATAATGCGGCGATGATCGCTTCTCTCAAAAAATGTATGCAAGACAGAGGACTGCTCAAGGATGAACGTTTCCGGATGCTGTAGCGGTCCGGTCTTATCAGAATCCTTGCGGCGCGGACAGCAGGAAAATTCCTGTTGTCCGCGTCTCCATAGAAGAAGATGAAAATATTACTGACGACATTAAATTCAAAATATGTGCATGCGAATCTGGCGCTCAAATATCTGTATACCGTTGTAGCAGGCGAATACAGCGATGTCGAAGCGCGAGAATTCACCATCAATAACGACCCGCATTATGTTTACGGCGAAATTCTGCGAGGCGGCTACGATATGGTCTGTTTCTCCTGCTATATCTGGAATATCGAACAGATCAGAAAACTGGCGGCAGATCTGAAGATGGCTTGCCCGGAGCTTTTGCTCACAGCGGGAGGACCGGAAGCGAGCAGCCGCGGTCCCGCATTCGCGCGAGAAAACCCATGGGTCGATTTTGTGCTGCGCGGAGAAGGTGAGTATCCGTTTTACCGTCTGTGTCAGGTGCTGCATGAGCCGCAGCGGGCACTGGAAACGGTTCCGGGTTTGATTTACCGGCAGGATGGAAAAATCTACGTCAACGCGGAGATTGAACCGATTGACTTTAACGCGGTGCCGTTCCCCTATTCGATGCTGGACTGCGAACCGGATAAGGTCGTTTATTATGAATCGACGCGAGGCTGTCCGTTCCGCTGCTCCTACTGCCTGTCCTCTATTGACAAGACGGTACGGGCACTGGACATGAACCGCGTCAAGGCTGATTTGGGCTATTTTCTCTATAAGCGGGTCATGCAGGTCAAATTTATCGACAGAACGTTTAATTACGATGCAGCGCGCGCCTATGAGATTATCAAATACATCATCGACAACGACAACGGCGTGACCAATTTTCACTTTGAAATCTGCGCGGATCTTCTGGATGACGCGACGCTGGCGCTGTTTGAAACCGCCCGTGCGGGACTGTTTCAGGTGGAAGCAGGGATCCAGTCAACCTATCCGCCGACGCTGGCGGCAATCAACCGCAAGGAAAACGTCTATCCGGTGCTCTACAATCTGGAACGCTTGATCGCGCGCAGCAAGGTGCATGTACATGTCGATTTGATCGCGGGACTGCCGTATGAAAGCTATGAACTGTTTCGTCGTTCCTTCGACAAGGTTTACGCGCTGGGCGCGGACGCGCTGCAACTGGGGTTTTTGAAAGTACTGGCAGGCACGCCGCTCGCGGCGGAGACGGAACGCCACAAAATCGTATATAGACAATACGCACCGTATGAGGTGATCTCAACTGCTTATATCAGCGCTTGGGAGCTGGCGCGCCTCAAAATGATCGAGGAAATGCTCGACACTTATTATAACCGCGGCGGATTTTCGCATACGATCGCCTATCTGATCGAAGCGGTGGGTGAAGGGGCTTTTCGTCTGTACGAAAAGCTGGCGGACTTTTATTACGCGAGCGGATTTCAGCATCGAGAACGCAAGAAGGACGATCAGTACCGCATTTTGCTGCAGTTCGCGCGAACGCTCGCGCAGGAACGGGATGAGCCTGCTATCGAGGAAACCGCGCTGAAAATGCTGACGCGGGACGCCGAACAAAGCATGAATCCGGAGAATCTGAAACGATTTTTGAGAAAGGGCTGGGAGGTAAAAAAATGAATTTAGAACAGAAGGACAGAATCGGACCATATCTGCGCCCGCACTTGGGACAGTTTATCTTTGATGAGCTTTCCGAGAATTATTTGAAGCGGGCAGGGATGACGGACATCCTGTCCGATGTGCCGATTCCGCTGCGCAAAACGGAATTAAGCAATATTACGACTTTGACGATCGCGCGCAACATGGCGTTTGTGATCGGTGTGGACCCGGCTTTTCAATATCGGGATAACTATATCGCCTATATCCTGCGGGCGTTTGACAAGCGTTTCGCGGAGGGGCTGATCGCGGATGGCGTGGAGTGGGCCTCCAAAAATGATTTTGACTATGCCTGCATCCAGTTCCGCGCGGCGATGCAGATCGATCCGGAGAACGCCAATGCCTATTATTGCTACGGCCGTGCCTGCAAGGACGCTTATGAGCTCGGTGAGGAGGAGGAATTCGTCGGACGCTTTAAGGCGGAAGCTTTGGAAGCCTTTGAAATCGCGACGATCAAGAATCCGCAGCTGGCGGAGGCATACTATTTTTTGGGCTACGCCTATGTCAATATGGGACTCTATATCAAGGCAAAGCTGACCTGGGAGGAATATCTGAAGCTGACGGAGGGACGCACTGAGGCAGGCATGGAGGATTTACGCAAGGAGATTCGCGGACGGCTCACGCAGCTGGCGGAGCCGGTCAAAATCGAGGAAGCCTATAATCTGGTGCTTTCGGGCAAGTACGAGGAAGGCATCGCGGCGCTTTCTCCGTATTGTGAGAGTGAGTACGCGTCGTGGTGGCCGCTTTGGTTCTATCTGGGAACAGCGCATGAGGTTTTGGAGCACAGAGAAGAAGCGGTGGACTGTTTTAAGCGCGTCCTGCAGTATGCGCCGAGCAATACAGACGCGATGGAAGAGCTGATCAGGCTCTACGAGGAACTAGGCATGGAGGGCATGCGGCAAAAATACAGCAAGAAGCTCGAAATCGTCCGTCAAAACGCGGAGGAGGATCGCAGGCTCGCGGAGAAAAACGCGGCCGCGCGCGCGGAAAAAAAGGCAAGACTGGAAGATGCCCGTGTGACGGACGCCACCGGAAAGTTCAACTGAGGTTTGCGCGCATGGGCGGGCGCATGCTTGCAGCGCAGGCCGTCCGCAGCAACGTACCCGCGCATGCGGGCGCGCAGACTGAGAAAGGAGCGGAAGGTATGAACATTTTAGTGATAGACGGACAGGGCGGCATGATCGGCCGCCAGCTGATTACAGAGCTTCGAGGGACGATGCCGGACGCGGAGATTACCGCCGTCGGGACCAACACGCTGGCAACAGCCAGCATGCTCAAGGCAGGCGCGGACAACGGCGCCACCGGCGAGAATGCGGTCATCGTCTGCACGCGCGGCGCCGATGTGATCGTTGGGCCGATCGGCATCGTGATCGCGGATTCCCTGCTTGGAGAGGTTACCCCGAAGATGGCCGCGGCTGTCGGCGCGAGTCCGGTGCGGAAGATCCTGCTGCCGGTCAACAAGTGCAATAACATCATCGTGGGCACGTCTGATAAGAGTACTTCTGAGCTGATCGCGGAGGCCGTCCGGCGCGTAAAGGCAGAAATCTAGTTGTACGAAAAAAAGAACAGAAATAGCACGTTATGTAAGAATTATCTGGTGTACATTTATACCATTATCGAGTATACTATACATAGGTTGGAATGAAACTTCAAAAATAACAGTGTTCGACAATCTTCGACCTGATTCGACGCGCGGCATAAGGCAGCGCGCCAAAAAACACGCGGAACAGCCGCGTACCATTGATAACATGAGCCGAGAGAAACATGAAAAAAACTATCAGAACTTGATTTTAATTGCCGAAGCAATCATCCTTGTCTGCATTCTGTGCGTGACGGTTTTTGCGTCGGCTTTTTATTCCCTGGACGCGGCGATCTGCGATAAGCTGTATACCAACTTCCGTGGTGTCAGCAACGACATCCGCATCATCGCGATCGATGAGGAAACGCTGGAGGCTTATGGGAATTTCGCGAACTGGTCCAGACAAAAAACGGCGGATCTGCTCCAGCTGCTCTGCGCGGATCAGGAGAACGAGCCGGCGGTAATCGGCGTGGACATCCTGTTTACAGGAGAATCCGACGCGCGCGCGGATGCGCGGCTGGCGGAAGCGGCAGAGAAGGCCTGCCCGATTGTCCTCGCCTCAAATTTAGTCTATCGGGGTTCCACCAAGCAGAACCGCGAAGGTGAACTGTATTACGACACGATGCATGTGGACATGGTGGAGGAACCTTACGCGGCACTGCGTAAAGCGGGACGAATGGGATATACCAACGCCTTTGTCGCGGCGGACGGACGCATCCGATATACCAAGCTTTTTGAAGATCATAACACGAACGCCGAGAGCTTCGCCTGGAGCCTCTATGAAATCTATGAAAACGCGCGCGGCCGGCAGCCGGCACTGCCTCCGACAAACGAGGCGGGACAGCTGCACTTCTTCTATTCCGGACAGGTAGGCGAATTCAGTCACGTTTCCTTAAAAAGCGTATTGGACGGGACTGTTCCGGCAAGTGAATTCAAAGACTGCATCGTGCTGCTCGGCCCTTACGCGCCCGGCTTCCAAGACGCCTACGCTTCCGCGGCGGAACGCGGAAATCCGATGTACGGCGTTGAAATTCAAGCGAATATCATTCAGGCACTGATGGATGGCAAGACTGCGCTGGCGGTACCGGCGTGGATGTATTTGGCGGTTGTCTGTCCGCTGCTGCTAATCTTTTTCTTCTTAGCGCAGCGACAAAAACTCTTGCCAACCCTCCTGACCTGCCTGACACTTCTCGCGCTTCACATGCTCGTAGGAAGGCGGCTCGCGGCGGAGGGATACACGATAACGCAGGCATATTTCGCGCTTCTGATTTTGCTGCTGATCGGCTATTTTATCGTCAAAAAATATCTGATCGAGCAGTACAAAAGGAAAAAAATGCTTTCGGCATTCAAAAAATATGTAGCGCCGCAGGTCGTTGATGAACTTGAAAAAGAGGGAAATTTCGACCTCAAGCTGGGCGGAGAAAAAAGGAAGGTCGCGGTGCTTTTTGTTGATATTCGAGGCTTCACGCCGCTTTCGGAGAGCCTTGAGCCGGAACAGGTGGTCAGCATTTTGAACCAATATCTTGACTTGACCTCCACGAGTATTCTGAATAATTACGGCATGCTGGACAAATTTATCGGTGACGCGACGATGGCTGTATTCAACGCGCCTTTCGACTTGGACGATTATATCTACAAAGCGGTCAAAGCCGCCGCGGATATGAGAGCCGGCGCGGATGTGCTTTCGCGCAAGCTCGCGGAACAGTTCGGCAGGAGTGTCTCGTTCGGGATCGGCGTGAACTGCGGCGAAGCGGTTGTCGGGAATATCGGTTCAGAATTCCGTATGGACTATACCGCCATCGGGGATACGGTGAATACCGCGGCGAGACTCGAAAGCCGCGCGGCGGCGGGAGAGATTCTCATCAGCAAGGCCGTACATGACGCGCTGGAGGGCAGGATTACGACGGAAGAGGTCGGACAGATGGAACTGAAGGGAAAAGCGAAGGCGGTCACAGTGTACCGCGTTCTGGAGATAGAGTAAGAAAGACATACAAAAGAGAAACTAAAGGGAGGTGAAATGGTTGATACCATCGACCAAAAAAACAAAGCGCGGATTTTTCGCGATGTGCTGCGCGGTGGCTTTGCTCATCGGACTCTTGAGCGGCTGCGGCGCCGAACCGCTGAGCGTCGGCGAGGAAGGCGCGGATGACACAAAAACAAGCGCAGGCAGCGCGGCCGAAACCGCGAGAACCGTTGTAGTGCAAGAAACCAACGGAACTACGGTAGTTCTGGACGCTAAAAAAACAAGTACCAACGCTTACAAGGGCATGCATCTGGTAGCGGGCAATGACGTAACCGTACAGAAAATTTCGGATTTGACGATGCTTTTTGACATGGACAAATACATGTACGCGGAGGAAAGCACGCATTTCTGGCTGAGCAAAGCATCGGGAAGCCAGGAAAAGAGCAAGACCGTCATTTATCTTGACGAGGGGCGACGCTGAACCGTATCGTCAATCCTCTGGAGAACGGCGCGGTCTATCAGGTGGACACCCCGAACTCCACCATGGCAGTGCGCGGGACGGTATTCCGCGTAGAGGTGCGCGAGGGCAAAGACGGTAAGATTTATACCTATCTTGCGGTGCTCAACGGCGCCGTCAAAGTGGAACTCAAGACGACCGAAGGCAAGTACAACGGCGTGTCGGAAACCATACCGGCAGGAACAGCCGCGGCGATTCGAGCCGATGAGACCTTTTCGGAATTTATCGGGGGCAGCGGCGGTAAGCACACTGCGCCAATCGATTACGCAGCCTTTCCGGCAGGCACTCTGCGCCAGATCATCGCCTATATCGATGACAATGAAGAGATCGACGCGGACAGAGACGAGTTGGAGGCTTTGCTCAAACAGAAGCTTTCTGAGGCGAATGGCGATGAGAAGCATAAGCACAGTTGGCAGACTGTGACGGTTCGCGAAGCGGACTGCGCGCGGACGGGGCTGCAAAAGACTGTTTGCGCGGTCTGCGGCGAAACAAAGGGGCAAAAAACTCTTCCGCGCGCGGCGCATAAGCTTTCCGGCTGGACCGTCAAAACCAAGGCAACTTGCGAGAGCAAGGGACTGAAAGTCAAGAAGTGCGGCGTTTGCGGCAAGATCATCGAGCGCAGACAGACCGCGGCGCTTGCGCATCAGCCGGGCAAAGCGAAGATTACCGCGCCGACCTGCGTGAAAGCTGGCTCCAAGGTGATAAGCTGCAAGCTCTGCGGCCACATCATCAAAGAGGAAACTCTCACAGCGAAAGGCCACCAGCCGGGCGATTGGGAGATTACGAAGCCAGCAACCTACGGCAAGGAGGGCGAGCGGCGCAAGGTTTGTACCGTATGCGGTGAGGTACTCGAAACCGAAGCCATACCGGCGCTGATTTCCGGCGGTTCGTCCGCTTGCAGCCATCAGGTAAAGAATTGGAATGTAACGAAAGCGCCGACCTGTACCGAAGCCGGCAGCCAGTCCGGAACCTGCAGCGTGTGCAAGCAAAGTGTTACCGCGAGCATACCGGCAACGGGACATAACTGGAGCGACTGGACAATAACAACTGCCGCGACCTGCACAGCAGACGGCGTAGAAACACGCACATGCCAAAAATGCCAGAAGAGCGAAACGCGCGCGATAAAGGCAACCGGACATAAAGCAAGTGGAGAGTGGACAGTAACGAAAGAAGCGACCTGCACAACGACGGGGACGGAAGCAAACTATTGTGCTCATGGATGTGGTACCGTAGTTAGCACGCGAGAAATTCCAAAATTGCCGCATAAGCTCACAGAACAGGCAGAGAAAGCGGCGAGCTGTACGGAAGCAGGACAACATAAGCATTGGAAATGCACTGCTTGCGGCACCTTGTTCGCCGACGAAGCCGGATTAACTGAAACGACAAAGGAGACAGTGACCATAGCAGCAACCGGACATCAGTTGACAAATCATCCTAGAGTTGAAAAAACGTGTACAACGGATGGAACTAAGGAGTACTGGACCTGCAATACATGTCATAAAGTTTTTAGCGATGAAGGCGGTACAAAGGAAACCACCGTAGAGAAAATGAAAATACCGCAAGGACATGAGATAGGAAACGATCCGACAAGCACTACACCGGCAACTTGCGAAGATAACGAAAAGAAATATTACCAGTGCATAAAATGTCATCAAAGCGTCTGCATGGAACAATCCGGAACCAAGCTTGGACATCAGTTTGGTGAGTGGGAAGTCGTAAAAGCCGCAACCGCTACTGAAGCGGGTGAGAAGAAGCGCACTTGCACACGCTGCAATCACACAGAAACCGCGACAATTCCAAAGAATGGCTCTGCGGAAGGCGGCAATAATGCCGGCGGCAGCGGAAACTAAGGCGAGGCAGATCTACTCTGCATAGTACCTGAACCCATATCAAATCATAGAAACAGTACCGAAAGGGGCTGGCGCATAAACGGAAATAACCGTTAGGGCGCCAGCCCCTTTTGTATCAGCGCTCACAAGGAGCCGTTTTTTGCCGCGTGAGAAAGTTTTTTTAGCCGCGTCACTCACGCGCTTCCTGTGTCCGAGGAAGCATCGCGCTACGCGAGCGCGGCGCCGAGTTTCGCGCAAGCCTCCTTCGCCTCATCGTCCGGCGCTTCGTTGCAGATGACATAGTCGCAGGCGAACATCATGCCGGCGTCATCGCAGCGCTTTTCCCATAAACGCATCCATTCGCCGTCTCCCCAACCATAGGAACCAAACAAGGCGATTTTTTTGCCGCGCAGCTTCGGCTCGCAAGCATCAAACATCGGCGCGAACTCAGTTTCTTCCAGTTCTTCCGCACCCATAGAAGGGCAGCCAAAGGCAATCGCGTCAAACTGCGCGACCATATCCGCATTAAAATCCGCGGAGGTGAACACGCTGACATCCGTGCCGGCAGCTTTGGCGCCTGCGGCGACCTGATTCGCCATTTCTTCTGTATTGCCTGTTCCACTCCAATAAACAACTGCTGCTTTACTCATATTCGTTACCTCTTTTCTTTTTTTGTCTGAATAATGACAAAAGCACCTTGCAGCGCGCCGCGCCTCCATGCGCGACACGCGCGCGAAATGCTCTGATTCCGTCATTTGCGCCCTTGTCCTTATTCGCTGTACTGTGTTGTCAGATGAGGCGACGCGCCGTATGGCGCCGCGGCTCTCTCGCCGAATTCCGCGCCTATGCCGCGATCGTCAGCTGACAGACCGTTTTACCCTTTTGAAACATCAGACGATACATCTCTTTACACTTGTCGAATCTGCGAAACGTCTTGCGTGCCTCACATTCATCGCAGTAAACCTTCCAGCAGCCGCTGCATTTGCAATTCCTGCCGTTGTTTTGAATATAGCCCATGACATCGCCGGGCGGGTAGCCCAAAAAGAGACCAATTTCATGCGGAAACTCTCCGGTACGGTTGATACGTTTTGCGAGGTGAGCAATGGCGCTTTCCGGAGAAAGATCATCATAGCCAAGCTTTTTGAGTATGCAGGCAGCAGGTTTGCTCGCGAGATCTCGCGCCAGTTTCTTTTTGCGGTAGACATAGATCAGCGCGCTGCTCGTCGTCTTGCGGATGACGGTTAGGCTGACGCCCTTGATTGCCAGCATGTCATTCAATCGTCGAAGCTGCGCGTGAAGCTCGGCCTCGGAGGCAAAACTATAGTTAAAAAGATTCGCGGTTTTGAGCGACGCCAGTGTCGGCGCGCAGTGATTGATCAGATATTGTTCCATGAAAAGCCCGTGTCCTTTCCTATGTTGATTTCGAATTTTACTTTGCTAACAGCTGCCAAAACGCAACGTGATAAGACCCAAAGGTTTACGCGCTTCTCGCTGCGGCGAAAGCGGCGAATGGTCGTCGGAACGAAGACGCTGAGACGGCTCCAAAAACCAATTGTTGACCCTCTGAGTAGCAGTTAGCGATAGCTAACTACCTGAGAAAACTTTGGCGGGCGATCGGAAACCACCCGCCGGATCGTTTTCAAATGACAATTAAAAATTTAAGCAGCATTTAAAAAATAAATAGTTAGCATAGGCTAACTATACAATATCAAAAAAGATTTGTCAACTGTTTTTTGTCAGCTGCGAAATCTTTTTTGCTGATTTTCTTCGGAAGTAATACGAAGTGAGGCGAAACTGCCTGCACTACCCTTGCATTTCCGTCTGCAAAAGCTCGTCGAGCATTTCGCGGCAGGCTCCGCACTTGTTGCCGATATCGGCTTTTCCACATAGGGTTTTTAAGTCGGTGATATGGTTCGCGCGGATAAAATCGCGCACCTCACCGAGCGTTTTTTTCTTACAGACACAGATCAGATAATCCGCGTTTTTTCCTTCCAAAGCCATGAATCTTGTCCTCCCTTATCAATCTGCTCACCGCGCTTCGATCCGTTTGCTTCGTCCGGGCGCGGGCGAGTCTCTTGTATTATATACCCGCCCGCGGTGCGAATTACACAAAAAACACACCTTTCATTTTTGGGGAAAAGTGGTATAATAATTCTATCGAAACAATACTTCAGAGAGGGATGAATCAAATGATAAAGGTAGATATTTTTTCAGGTTTTTTAGGAGCCGGCAAGACGACGCTGATCAAGAAGCTGATCGAGGAGGCGTACAAGGGTGAGCAGGTCGTGCTGATTGAGAACGAGTTCGGCGAGATCGGCATTGACGGCGGTTTCCTCAAGGACTCCGGCGTGGAGATCAATGAAATGAACTCCGGCTGCATCTGCTGCAGTCTGGTCGGTGATTTCGGCAAGGCTTTGGAACAGGTCGTAGAGCAGTTCCATCCGGACCGCATCCTCATCGAACCGTCCGGTGTCGGCAAGCTCAGTGACATCATCCAGGCCGTCGAAAACCTAGATCTTGCGGATGTGCAGCTGAACGGTTTTACAACCATCGTCGATGCGAAGAAAGCTAAAATCTATATGAAGAATTTCGGCGAGTTCTTTAATAACCAGGTGGAACACGCGTCGTCCATCATTCTCAGCCATACCAAAGGCATGGACGAGGACAAACTCACGCAGGTCGTTGCCTTGCTGCGGGAACACAATCCGCATGCGACGATCATCACGACAGATTGGGACGCGCTGGACGGCAAGAAGATCCTGGCTGCAATGGAAAAGCGCGATACGATTGACGAAGCGCTGCACCATCTGGAAGAAGAACAGGCGCACGCGCACCATCACGATCACGATGACGCATGCGGCTGTGGTCACGATCACGACCACCACCATCACGATGATGATGAGGCATGCTGCTGCGGTCACGAGCATGATCATGATCATGACCATGACCATGACCATCATCATGAGCACGATGATGACGAGGAATGTTGCTGCGGTCACGAGCATCATCACGACCATGAGCATGAACACGAACATCACCACCACGACCATGATGATCACTGCTGCTGCGGGCACGACCATGGACATGAGGGGCATCATCACGCGGACGAGGTCTTTGACAGCATCGGCATCGAAACGCCGAAAAAATATACGATCGAAAAGATCGAAAAAGCCTTGGAAGCACTGGAAGATCCGCACGCTTACGGCTTCGTGCTCAGAGCAAAAGGCATCGTAGAGGGCGAGGACGGACAGTGGATCCACTTCGACTATGTACCGGGCGAACCGGATGTCAGAACCGGCAGCGCGGAGATCACGGGCAGACTTTGTGTCATCGGCTCCAAGTTGGAGGAAGACGCGATCCGCAAGCTGTTTGAAGCGTAGCACTTCACAGCAAACCGGCAAAACAAAAAACAGCAACAAAAGGAGAGAGCCAAATGGCACAGACCAGAGAGATTCCGGTATATCTGTTTACCGGCTTTTTAGACGCAGGCAAGACCACATTCATTCAGGAGACCTTAGAGGACCCGCAGTTCAACGACGGACAAAAGACGCTGATCCTGCTCTGCGAGGAAGGAGAAACGGAGCTTTCTCCGATCAAATTCGCGGCCTCGGGCTGCAAGATCGTGACAGTGGATGAGGAGGAACAGCTCACCGAGAGCTATCTCGCGGATTTGCAGGAAAAACTGCAGTTTGAGCGGGTGGTCGTAGAGTATAACGGCATGTGGCTGCTGGATACGTTCTACAGCGCGATGCCGCCGAGCTGGACGGTCTATCAGGAGATGACCTTCGCGGACGCGCGGACTTATTTGACCTACAACGCGAATATGCGCAATCTGACCGTCGATAAAATGAAATCTACAGAGACGATCGTGTTCAAGCATTTTACGAAGGTGATGGACAAGATGGCTTATCACAAGATTGTCAGAGCCATCAATCGCCGCTGCGATATCATCTACGAATACGGACCGAACGATGTAGAGATCGACAATATTGAGGATCCGCTGCCGTTCGACATCGACGCGCCGATCATCGAGATCGCGGACAAGGATTACGCGGTCTGGTACGCCGATATGACCGAGGAGGAAGCGAAATATTACGGCAAGACCATTCGTTTTAAGGGCAGAAGTCTGCTCGGCGGCGGTCTGAAGGATGACGAATTTGTCATCGGCCGTCACATTATGACCTGCTGCGTGGAGGACATCCAGTTCGGCGGTCTGGTCGCAAAATACAAAGACGCGCAAAGCCTGGAGCATGGCGGCTGGGTCGATATGACAGCGAAGATCGAGCGGGAATACAACGATATGTATCAGAGTGAGGGTCCGGTTTTTCATGTAATCAGCGTGACGAAGATACCGCCGATTGCGGACGAGGTCGCGACCTTCTACTAGGATGCTGCCGGAAGCAGGCACATCTGACCGTAAGGCAAAAAGAGGGCTGCGGCGAGCAAAAAAAAACGCGGCGAATCTGTTTTCCGAAAAAAGGAAGCAAAAGAAGCAATCACCCAAAAGACCGAATAGGAGGAAATGATGACTGTATCGAGAGACTATTTACAGAAGATGGACGCATACTGGCGTGCCGCAAACTATTTGTCCGCAGCGCAGCTTTATCTGCTGGACAATCCGCTTTTGAGAGAGCCTTTGCGCAGAGAGCACATCAAGAAAAAGATCGTCGGCCACTGGGGGACGGTGCCGGGACAGAATTTTGTCTATGTGCATATGAACCGCGCTATCAAGGAAAATGACTTGAGCATGATCTTGCTTTCGGGGCCGGGACATGGCGGCAATTTCTTTGTTTCCAACGCCTATCTGGAGGGAACCTACAGTGAGGTCTATCCGAACGTCGGGCAGGACAAGGAGGGGTTGACGAAGCTGTGCAAGCAGTTCTCGTTCCCGGGCGGAATCTCCAGCCATGTGGCGCCGGAAACGCCGGGCTCTATCAACGAGGGCGGCGAGCTGGGCTATTCGCTCGCGCACGCGTTCGGCGCGATTTTTGACAATCCGGAGCTGATCGCGGCCTGCGTGGTCGGCGATGGTGAGGCGGAGACCGGTCCGCTGGCGACGGCGTGGCATTCTAATAAATTTTTGAGCGCGAAGCATGACGGCGCGGTGCTGCCGATCCTGCATCTGAACGGCTATAAGATCAGCAATCCGACGGTATTTGCGAGAATCTCACCGCAGGAGCGGGAGTGGTTCTTTAAGGGCTGCGGCTGGAAGCCTTATGTAGTCAGCGGCAGCGAGCCGATGGAAATGCACGCAAAGATGGCAGAGGTCGTCGATCAGTGCGTTGCTGAGATCAAGGAGATTCAGCGCAAGGCGCGGGAGGAAGGCGTAACCGAAAGACCGCTTTGGCCGATGATCATTTTAGAGACGCCGAAGGGATGGACCGGACCGAAAGAGGTTGACGGTAAGGTTATCGAAGGCACCTTCCGCGCGCACCAGGTGCCGATCAGCATGGAAAAGGAAGAACATCTGGCGCAGCTGGAGGCGTGGCTTCGGAGTTACCGGCCGGAGGAACTGTTCGGCGACGATTACCGCCTGATCCCGGAACTGCGAAAGCTGGCGCCGGAGGGTGATGCCCGCATGAGCGCGAACCCACATACCAACGGCGGCAAGCTGCTGCGGGATCTGCGCGTGCCGGATTTCAAAGATTACGCGGTCGAGGTGCCGCGGCCGGGCGATGTCAAGACGCAGGACATGCTGGAATTGGGCGCCTATGTCAGAGACGTGATGGTGCTCAACCGCGAAAATCGTAATTTCCGTATTTTCGGGCCGGATGAATCGAAATCCAATCGGCTATATAAGGCATTTGAAGTCGATCAAAGAGATTTTCAAGGGGAAATTTATGAGTTCGACGAGGATCTTTCACATGAAGGGCGCATCATGGACGCCTATCTCAGCGAGCACATGTGCGAGGGCTGGCTGGAGGGCTATCTGCTCACCGGACGGCATGGCTTCTTCGCGAGCTATGAATCCTTTATTCGCGTGGTGGACTCTATGGTCTCCCAGCACGCGAAGTGGCTCAAGGTCTGCAATCAGCTGCCATGGAGACAGAAGATCGCTTCTCTGAACCTGATTCTGACCTCCAATGTATGGCAGCAGGACCACAACGGCTTTACCCATCAGGACCCGGGTATGCTCGACCATGTGGCGAACAAAAAAGCGGATGTCGTCCGCATGTATCTGCCGCCGGACGCGAACTGCCTGCTGTCCTGCTTCGACCATTGTATTCAGAGTAAGAACTACGTCAATGTCATCGTGGCATCCAAACATCCGAGCATGCAGTGGCTGACCATGGATCAGGCTGTGGTGCACTGCACGCAGGGCGTCGGTATCTGGGATTGGGCGAGCACCGATCAGGAGGCGGAGCCGGATCTGGTCATGGCCTGCTGCGGTGATACGCCGACGGTTGAGGCGCTGGCGGCGACGACGATCCTCAAGGATCACATGCCGGAACTGAAAATCCGTTTCGTCAATGTGGTAGATTTAATGAAGCTGCAGTCGAACATGCTGCACCCGCATGGTCTGACCGACGCGGAGTTTGATTCGCTGTTCACCAAGGACAAACCGGTAGTCTTTGCGTTCCACGGCTATCCGAAGCTGATTCACGAGCTGACGCATGGCAGACACAACGAACAGAATTTCTTCGTACATGGCTATCTGGAAGAGGGCACGATCACAACGGCCTTCGATATGCGCGTGCAGAACCATATCGACCGCTTCAGCCTCGTCAAGGAGGCGCTCAAGCATCTGCCGCAGCTTGGAAACCGCGGCGGACATCTGAATCAGGAAATGAACGATCTTTTGGTCAAACACAAGAACTACATCGCTGAGTACGGGCAGGATCTGCCGGAAGTACTCGCGTGGGAATGGCACTAGACGCGGAGAAACGCTTCGGGCAAGGCAAAAAGGACTTGGGCGCAAAGGTTGATCGCAATCCTATGCGCGTTGAGAAACGCTTCGGGCAAGGCAAAAAAGATTTGGGCGCAAAGGAGCGCAAATACGCAGACGCGCAGCCTGCGGCACACGCGGGTGGTAAAGAAAGCAACGAGGACAAAAGTGCGTAAAACGGAATCTGCGATTCCTTTGCACACATGCCTGCCATGCATGGCAGGCGCTTCGCAAGGTGCTTTTGTCGATATTTCCTACATAACAAAAACGGAGGAACAGCATGATTTATACAGATTTTCAGGGAGAAAAGATTTCGCAGCTCGGCATGGGCACGATGCGTCTTCCGGTCGTGGACGGCGATAATGCGAACATTGACGAGGCGGCGGCACTGGAAATATTCGATTACGCCTACAAGCACGGCATCAATTATTTTGATACGGCGTGGGGCTATCACGACGGCAACGCGGAGCTGGTGACCGGCAAGGCACTCAGCCGCTATCCGCGCGAAAGCTTCCATTTGACGACAAAATTCCCGGGCTATGACCGCAATCATTTCCCAAAGGTTAAGGAGATTTTCGCCAAACAACTCGAAAAACTGCAGACCGAATATTTTGATTTTTACTTATTCCACAATGTCTGCGAGTACAATATCGAAAACTATCTGAATCCGGCATTCGGGGTCAAGGAGTATCTGGTCAGCGAACGAGCCGCGGGGCGCATCAAGCACCTGGGCTATTCCGACCACAGCGGTATCGAGTGCTTCAAGCGGTTTCTCGCGGCTTATGAGGATGTCATCGAATTTTGTCAGATTCAGCTCAACTGGCTGGACTGGGATTTTCAGGAGGCCAAGGAGAAGGTCAGAATCTTAAACGAAAAGAAGATCCCGATCATTGTCATGGAACCGCTCAGAGGCGGCACGCTGGTCGAGCCGGCAGGCGGCGCGGAAGCATCTTTTCGTTTCCTGCAGTCGATCCCGGGTGTTGTAACGATCCTCTCAGGGATGTCAAATTTGGAGCAGATGCAGGAGAATATCCGCATTTTTGAAACGGACGCGCCGATGGACGACGCTGCAAAAGCAGTGCTGTTCGAAAAGGCGAAGAAGATGACAGAAGGCGTGCCGTGTACCGCATGCCGTTACTGCACGACCTACTGTCCGAAGGGCATCGATATTCCGTACATGCTCAATCAGTATAATCAGATTACTTTCAATCCGGAGGGATTGGCATGGTACACAAGCATGGCGATCGGCGGCGTAGAAAAGGGCAAGAAGCCTTGGGACTGCATCGCCTGCGGCAGCTGTAAGGAAGTCTGTCCGCAGCAGATCGACATCCCGGGCTATCTGTCGAAGCTGTCGACGAAGCTGAAGGAAGCGTAAGAACATAAAAAACGACAATTGGTATAGGACATAGGAAAGAGGCTGCTGCATGACACGGCAGCCTCTTTCTTTTCACAGCAGCACGAAACGAGGTATACATCATGCTAAGAAACAGAAGAGGATTTGCAAGGATCAAAGCGACCATTTTGCTTGCCGTTTTGATTGTTGTTCTCGCGGTCGTCGGGGTGACGTTCCTAAAGAACAGACAGAATACGGTGATTCTTACAAGCAGCACATTGGAAAAGGTCGTAGCGGTGAGCGATATCAATGTTACAAGATTTCCGTATGAGGGTGTCGCTGATATCAAAAACAAGGACGGGAAGCATCTGTACTACGTCAAATACGCAGCGACGGTAACTGCTTCCGCGGATATGAGCAAAATGACCTTCGACATCGACAACGAAGCGAAGACGGTACATCCGATCTTACCGGAAATACAAATCAAGCAGCCGGTTTTGGATGAAAAGCAGTTTTCTTTCATGCCGGATGATGCCAATATTGATTTAAAGACGGTTATAAAAACCTGCAAAGTTGATGTCGTCAAAGAAGTGAAAGCGGATAAAAATCTGTACAGTGTTGCCGAGGATAATCTGAAGCAGGCAGTGACCGGACTGATCATGCCGATCGCCGAGGCTGAAGACTACGAAATCGTGTGGGAATAAGGGAGGGCGCATTATGAAAAAGAAAAAAATTTATCGGTGCTTGCAGCAGTGCTGATGACAGCTTTCCTGCTCTGCGGCTGCAGTCAAAGCGCGAAGGAAGAAATTTCTCTGGCAAAAGCGCAAAACGTCGCGGAGCTTGCCACAATGAAAGCATATTACCATAATGTTGCGGAGCTGAGCAAAGAAAAAAATAAAAGCTGGTTTAACATTATTGACGTCGGATATAAAAAAATGTGGATAGAATACACCGGAACCGTAGAGCTTGGCATTGATGTAAATAAGCTTGAGATCGCAAGCCCAGACAGCAAGGGCGTGGTTACGATCAAGATCCCACCGGCGACCGTTCTGGGTGATCCCGACATTGATGCAGACAGCATGCAGCCGCTCCTGACGGATACCGGATGGTTTACAAAGATCACCGCGGAGGACAAAACCGCGACACTTGCCAAAGCGCAGCAAACGATGAAAAAAACAGCAGAGGCGGACAGTCTCCTTCTCGGACAAGCACAAGACCGTGCGAAAAATCTGCTCGAAAGCTATATCAAAGGCGTTGGTGAAGCATTGGGTGAGACATACACGGTAGCGTGGGAAGAAGTCGAATAAAAAGCAGACAGGATAGTCTCACATGTAGAAAGCGGGGGAAATTATGTATACCTTCAGAAAAGGAACAAAAGACGACATTCCGCAGATTGCACAGATTTACGACCATATTTTAACGGAAGAAGAGAGCGGCAGAACAGTTATCGGCTGGG
>OLOV01000336.1_pt1 | contig 41891 bp, 37 predicted proteins | sample 1672931 | NCBI WGS metagenome assembly OLOV01 (sample SAMEA3136738, study PRJEB25190) | human gut metagenome | biome: human gut; feature: human-associated habitat; material: faeces | place: Austria | collected 2013 | reverse complement strand
CCCAAGGGGAGAGGCAAGGGCGCACGCGGTTCACCAAAAGGTGCTGCGCTCGGCCACCTCTCCCAGAGGGAGAGGCAAGGGCGCACACGGTTCACCAAAAGGTGCTGCGCTCGGCCACCTCTCCCAAGGGGAGAGGCAAGGGCGCACGCGGTTCACCAAAAGGTGCTGCGCTCGGCCACCTCTCCCAGAGGGAGAGGCAAGGGCGCACACGGTTCACCAAAAGGTGCTGCGCTCGGCCACCTCTCCCAAGGGGAGAGGCAAGGGCGCACGCGGTTCACCAAAAGGTGCTGCGCTCGGCCTCCTCTCCCAGAGGGAGAGGCAAGGGACGCACATGGCACACCAAAAGATGTATAGAAGCGCGCCCTGAAATCGGTTAACCAACTTCTACTGTTCTTAATTCATCAATCTTCTTTGCCCGTTGATATGCCAAATCTAAAAACGATTGAATCGATAGCTGCTCATAATCCCAATTCATGGGTTCCAACGTTGTAGCGCCTTGATAGCCGCTACGAGCGATCTTTTTTCATAACCTGCGCCCACTCTATGCTTCCATCAAATGGCAACAATTTATATCTCTCTTCAAAGGATACATCATAACCCACGACATATCCGAAGCAATCATATATTCCTACCATTTCAGCCACCCGCAAGTTCAAATTTATCGATCCGCTTCTATCTTATCACACGAAATCAAATGATGCAAGAACAGGAACAGCAGATCATACCGCTGTTCCTGTTCGGTCGGAAGTCTTTTGAAATGAAATCGTTTACCTGCCCAGCATGGCCGCGCCGATGATGCCGGCGTCGTTGCCCAGCGTCGCGAGCGCCACGCGGGCGTAGGGCATGGTCTTATAGAAGACCATGGACGGCAGGCGGCGGTTCACCGCGTCGAGAAGGAACTGACCGGCGTGAGACACGCCGCCGCCGAGCACGATGACCTCGGGATCGATGAAGTTGATGATGTTCACCAGACCCGCGCACAGGTAGTAGACATAGCGCTCGAACACCTCGTTCGCCGCTTCGTCGCCCGCCTTGGCCGCGTCGATGACGGTCTTGGCGGTAATATCGTCCAGCCTGCCGTTCACGCTGGCGGCGATCCGGCTTTCGGGATGCTTCTCGGCGGCCTCGCGGCCCATGCGAATCAGCGCGGTGGCGCTGGCGTAGCGCTCCCAGCAGCCGCGGTTGCCGCAGGTGCACAATTCGCCGTCGATCACGGTGATCATATGACCCAGCTCGCTGCCCACGCCGTTCGTGCCGGAATACACCTTGCCGCCCAGCACGATGCCGCCGCCCACGCCGGTGCCCAGCGTGAGGAACACGCTGTTTTCAATGCCCGCGCTCACGCCCGCCACGGACTCGGCCAGACCGGCCACCGTCGCGTCGTTGCCGATATAAATGGGCTTGTTGATGGTTTCCTGCATCCACTCGATCACGGGCACCTCGTGCCAGTACAGGTTCGTGCAGAACGGCACGATGCCGGTGCGCGGGTCCTGAATGCCGGGCAGGCCGACGCCGATGGCCTTCACGTCGTCCAGCGTATAGCCGCCCTTTTCAATCACTTCCAGAGACAGCTTCGCCATGTCGTCCACCACGGGACGCGCGCCGCGCTCCACAAGCGTGGGGCAGGTCGCCTTGCACAGAATTTTGCCCTGCTCGTCCACCAGACCCGCCTTGATGCTGGTTCCGCCCAGATCGATGCCTACGTATACCATATTGTTTTCCTCCCGTCAATCCTCGTCAAGATCGGAATAATCCGCGTTTTCGTCAAAGCCGTACGGGCGCGTTTTAATGCCCGTCTGCCGCCGGAGAAGCTCCTCCGCGGCGCTGTAGCCCATCTGCTTCAGGCGCAGGTTGCGCGCCGCCACCTCCAGCACGATGGCGATGTTGCGCCCGGGATGAATGGGCAGAAGCAATGACGGAATGCTCACGCCCAGAATGGTGGTGGTGCGGTTGTCCAGCCCCAGCCGGTCATAGGAATGGCCGTCCTGCCAGAGCTCCATGTGCACCTCCATGTCGATGGATTTTTCGCGAATGATGGACGCGACGCCGTACATCGTGTACACGTCGATGATGCCCACGCCGCGAATTTCCATGAAGTGGCGCGTGCGGTCGGGCGCGGTGCCCGTGAGCCGGTGATCGTTCACGCGGCAAATTTCCACCACGTCGTCCGCCACCAGCCGGTGCCCGCGCTTCACCAGCTCCAGCGCCGCCTCGCTCTTGCCCACGCCGCTGTTGCCGGTGATCAGCATGCCCACGCCGTACACGTCCACCAGCACGCCGTGCATCGTGCGGCGCGGCGCGAGCTCCGTGTTCAGATAATTGATGATGGCCATTTCCAGCCGCACCGTGTTTTCCTGCGTGCGGTACACGGGAATGCGCCGCTCCCGCGCGCAGACCAGCATGGCCTCCGGAATGGACAGCCCGCGGCACACGATGACGCACGGCAGCGCGAAGCTGAAAAACGTCTTGAGACGCGCCGCCAGCGTATCCGCGTCCAACGTGCTCAGGTAGGCCATTTCCACCTTTCCGAACAGCTGCGGCCGCTCGTAGGCGAAATAATCCCAGAAGCCGGTCAGCTGAAGACCCGGACGGCAGACGTCCGATTCCTCAATGGGCAGCGTGCCGTCCTGCGACGGAACCACAACCTCCAGCCCCAGCGCGGTCACCAGCTTTTTTTCGGAAATCAAGCTTACACCCCGATTCTGTCCTCGGCAATCAGTCGCTCGATCACCTGCGCCACGCCCTGCTCGGCGTTGGACGGCGCGATTTTAAAGCGCGGCGAGGCCTTTTTCAGCGCTTCCTGCGCGTTGTCCATCACATAGCTTTCGCCCGACCACAGAAGCATGTCCAGATCGTTCTGGCCGTCGCCGAAGGAAATGGCTTCCTCCGCGGTCAGCCCCAGATGCTTTGCGAGGAACGAAAGCGCGCCGGCCTTGCCGGTGTTCACGTCCACGCACTCGATCAGGTGCTTCTGCGAGCGCATGATCGTGGCTCTGCCCGCGAACTGCGCCTGCAGGCCGGGCAGCGCGGCCTCCGCGCCCTCCGGCGTGTCGATGATGAGCAGCTTCATCGGTGCTTCGTCCATCGCCTCGGACACCGGCCGGTTCACCACCGTGGCCTTCACGCCGGACAGCCGCTCGTACGCCGCCGTCTTGTCGTTGTATTCCGGCGCGATATAGCCGCCGTGAACGAACGCGTGCAGATACATGCCGCGCTCCTCCGCCGCGCGGGCAATGTCCCGCGCCAGATCCATGGGCACCGGCGTCTGATACAGCGTTTCGCCGGTTTGAAGATTCACGACCGCGCCGCCGTTAAAGCAGACCGCGGGCGCGTTTACGCCGATTTCGTCTCCAATGTGCTTGAGCGCCGCCGGCATGCGCCCCGACGACAGCACGATTTTCGCGCCGCGCTCCATGGCGGCTCTCGCCGCGCGAACCGTGCGCACGTTCAGCGTGCCGTTCGGGTCGAGCAGCGTGCCGTCCAGATCGACGGCGATCATACGGTATTTCATATCCTTATCACCCAATTTGTATCTTACAACAAAACCCGAAAAAATGCAACGAAAAAACGCGCTCCCGCGGAGATTTTCGGTTTCTCCGCGGGCTCGATTTACAGCTCCAGCGAATTTTCATTCAGAAGAAACTCATACAAACCGAGATGCAGGATTCCATCGTCGTCCGTCCACGGCTTCATGGAGGACTTGCTGATGATGATCTTTTTGAAAAAATCCTTCGTGTGCTTCAGCGGCCGAATCTCCGTCTCCATTTTGGTTGGGTCGTTCACATTCAGCGCAGACTGAATATAGTATTTCTTCGTTCCCCGGTTTACCACAAAATCGATCTCGCACTGCTTTCTGGATTGCCCGGCCTCAGAGCTTTCCGAAACCTCCACCACGCCGACGTCCACGGAAAAATCCCTGCACAGAAGCTCGTTGTATATGATGTTTTCCATGATATGCGTTTCCTCCTGCTGCCGGAAATTCAGCCGGGCGTTGCGCAGGCCGACGTCGGCGCAGTAGTACTTCGACGGATATTCAAAGTATTTCTTCCCCTTCACGTCATAGCGCTTGGCGTTGCTGAACAGGAAGGATTCCATCAGGTAGTTCAGGTAACTGGAGATGGTCGTGCTTGAAACCGCGATTCCCTTTACCGTCTTCAATGTGTTGGCAATTTTGCTGGCGTTGGTAAGCGAGCCGATGGACGAGCACAGATCGTCCGTCAGCTCCGCGAGCACATCCGGAAGGGCAATGTCATAGCGCTCGGTAATGTCCTTGAAGTAGACCTCCGTAAACAGGCTTTGCAGGTACGCCATTTTATCCGCGTCTGTCTTTCTGGATAAGACCAGCGGCATCCCGCCGTATAAAGCGTACTCTTCGTATGCTTCGGATTTGTCTCCGCCGACGGCGGCATAATACTCCTTGAACGAGATGGGATAGACGCGTACCTCATCCCCGCGCCCGCGAAAAACGGTCAGAACATCCTTCGTCAGCATTTTCGAGTTGCTGCCGGTCACGTAAATGTCCACGTTGCGAAGCCTCATAAGGCCGTTCAGCACGTTATACAGCCGGATGGAATCCGGATTTTTCAGCTCCTCCTTTGCGATGGCGTACTGTACCTCGTCGATCAGGATATAGTACATTTCCTTTGAGACGATTTTGGAGCGGATGAATCCGGACAGCGCCTCCGGGTCGCGGTATTGGACGAAAAGGTCGTCGTCCAGCGCAATCGAGATGATCTGCTCCTCCTTCACGCCGCTCTCGATCAGATAATCATAAAACAGATTGAACAGAAGAAAGCTCTTGCCGCAGCGCCGAATGCCCGTGATAACCTTCACCAGACCGTTCTCCCTCCGGTCGATGAGCTTTTGCAGGTAATGATCTCTTCGGATGATTGGATTCACACGGCAGCCCTCCACTCATTTGAAACTTGGTGCTTACTATAGTCAACCTTCAAATGAATTATACCACCGTACCCACCCGAAAGCAAGCGTTCATTTGAAACTTTGTGCTTTTTGTAACCAACTTTCAAATGAACGCCGTCGTGCCCGCCTACGTTTGGCGCGAAGGAATCGTGCTCTGGCGGAGATTTTCAGTTTTCATATGCAACCTGTAAGCCGTTGTCCGTAAGAAACGGTTTGCCAGAAGCGACTATATCGTCACGGTTATACACCTTTTTATCAACCCACAGGCAGCCATCCTTTTTATCCAGCCGAAGCGAATAGTCATATTCCCCACGGTCTTCCAACGTGTAGCTTGCGCCGTTGGCGTAGTCGCAGACGATGATACGGTTGTCAACCATGCCGGAACCCACGCTGAACGTAGAGCACAGCTCGGGAAGCCCATCGCCGGTAAGATCGCAAAAGTACGTGCTCCAGATGGGCATTCCGGTATAAAGCAGCGTGATTTCGTTTTCCGTCACGGCCTCCACCACGGCCTCCACCATTCCCGGATGCCAGCGAAAGGTTACGCCCGGATATTCCGGAAGCTCGATTTCGAGCTGTACATTCCAATCCAATTCATCGGGCTTTTCAAGATAATCGAACCACATTTTCGCGCGCATCGCTTCGCGGTTTCCAGCGTTTGAACCCTTCGATTTGGGATTGGTCAGGAAGCATACCGCGACCGCGGCGCAGACGACCACAGACGCCAAAATGACCCAGAACACGGGCTTCTTATAATTCATCACGGACTTCACACGCTCCTTCAGCTTCCCTATTATTCCCCATTTTTCTCAAACGCCCCATAAATCGCGCGGACGGCGGTTTCGAAGTCGGCGCTGTCCACGCCGACGATGATATTCAGCTCGCTGGAGCCCTGATCGATCATGCGCACGTTTACATGCGCGCGGTCGAGCGCGGCGAACAGTCTGGCCGCGGTGCCGGGGTTGCGCACCATGCCGTGGCCGACGGTAGCGATCAGCGCGATGCCGTCCGTCATTTCGATGGAGTCCGGCTGGCAGGCTTCGTTCAGGCGCTTGAGAATTTCGCCGCGGCGCGTCGACAGCTCCTCCGTGGAAATCACCACGGACATCGTGTCAATGCCGGTGGGCAGGTGCTCAAAGGAAATATCGAAATCGTCCAGCACCTGCAGAACGCGGCGGCCAAAGCCGCGCTCGGCGTTCATCATGCCCTTTTCGATGGAAATCAGCGTGAAATTCTTATGTCCGGCGATGCCGGTAATCACGCCGCCGTCCTTCGACGGGCGCGCTAAAATCATCGTGCCGGGATGCGACGGGTCGTTGGTGTTTTTGATCTGCGTGGGGATGCCCGCCACGCGCACGGGGAAGATGCTTTCCTCGTGCAGAACCGTCGCGCCCATGTAGCTCAGCTCGCGCAGCTCCTGATACGTCATTTCCCGAATGCCGCGCGGGTTCGGCACGATGCGCGGGTCGGCCATCAGGAAGCCGGAAACGTCCGTCCAGTTCTCATAAAGCTCCGCGTCAATCGCGCGCGCGACGACCGCGCCGGTAATATCGCTGCCGCCGCGGGAGAACGTGCGCACCTCGCCATCCGGGAAGGAGCCGTAAAAGCCCGGAACGACCGCGCGCTCGTGCTTTTTCAGCTCCGCGCGCAGCACCTCGTTCGTCCATTCCGAGGCGAACACGCCCCTCCGGTCGAAGCGGATGAACTCGCGCGGGTCGACGAAATCCCAGCCGAGACAGTCCGCCAGCAGCCGCCCGCACAGGTACTCGCCCCGGCTGGCCGCGAAGTCCGGCGTGCCGTTTTCGAGAATCTGCGCGAAGGTCTTCTGAAGCAACGCGTCCACATCTGTCTTCAGGTGCAGCGCCGCGGCGATTTCCCTGTAGCGCGCGGCCGCCTTTTCAAAATACACATAGCCGTTTTCCCCCGCGCGCGCCGCGAAATGGCAGCGATACAGAAGATCGGTCACCTTGTCGTCCCCGTCGAACCGCCGCCCCGGCGCGCTGGGCACCACAAATCTCCGCGCCGGATCGGAAAGAAGAATTTCCCTTACCTTTTGAAACTGTCCCGCGTCCGCCAGCGACGAACCGCCGAATTTTACCGCCTTTACGCCCATGCTCCGCCTCCGGTTTTCGAATCAATGTCCATTATACACGCACACATGTATTTCGTCAAGGGACACTTTCGCATTTTTTCGGAAAAACCTGCGTTTCCGGCGCGGGCGGGGCTGAAGATTGTCAGTGAATTGTAGCGAAAGCTCAATAGAATGGAAATCTATCGCTCAGATGGGTATGCTAAAATAAGATGGTATGTCCATACGCGTTTGAAAGGAGGAGATTGCCGGCATGCGAACCGAGGAGATCCGTCTGTCGTTTCAGGGGCTGAGGGTGCGCTTTCGCGTATTCACGCCCGATGCGCAGGCGACGCGTCGCGTGCTGATGGTAAGCTCTCCTCTGGCCGACGCGGACGCATGGACGGAGCTGGCGGGCATGCTCGCCGCGAACGGCTGCCTGTGCGTGGCCGCGGAGCTGCCCGGCTACGGCGCGAGCGCCTGCGGGGCGGGCGTGTTTCAGGATAACGACACGCGCGCGCAGATTCTGTGGGGCATTTTAGACGAGGTGGAGCGCCGCCGCGGCGAAAAGCAATGCGTGTGGCACCTGATCGGCCACGGAAGCGCCGCCGCCGCCATCATGATGATGACGCTGTATCAGGCGGACAGCGTGAAATCGCGCGTGCTGATCAGTCCGGTGTTCGATCGCTTCATGCCCTATCCGCTTCAGCTCCTGCTGGAAACGCCGGTTGGAAAGAAGCTGATCGACCTCTGGTTCCGCAAAAAGATCCTCGACCGGCGCGGCTTCGCCATACTGGTGCGCCGCGTATACGGCGGGCGCGTGAGCAAGGCGCGCATGGAGGCGCTCAGGCGTTCGATCTGCCGGCGCGGCATGCCGGACACGCTGGCGCGGCTGATGCGCGAGGGCTACCGTCTGCCCGAGAACGCGTATCAGAGCAAGGGGCCGCTGATGCTGATCTGGGGCACGAACGACCGCATTTTCGGCGGCCAGCTGCCCGCAAGGGTAAAAAAGCGCCTGCCGGACGCGGAAACGCACATGCTGCGCGCGGCGCACATGAGCATGGAGACCGACGCGGACATTTTAAACGACTACCTGCGCGGCTGGTTCCTCTTCTCCGAGGGACAGGAAAAATGGCCGGTGAAAAAGCCCGCCGCTTCACAGAAGAAGCGCTGACAACGAACGCGCGGTAAAACAGCCGTTAAATTGGGCGAAATCAGGGCATAACCCTTGATTTTACAGGACAATAGGCGTATACTGATAACAATGTTTGAAGAGAGGGGGCGAAGCCAGTGAAGAACTTTTCGCGTGTATTTTCTCGCAATGGTTTCGAAATCATGGTACGCCCTCGAGTGAAGCAATAGAAGTCTCTTCATGTCCTTTTTTCATGCTTTCACCGTCGGGCGAACCTGCGCGCCCGGCGGTTTTTGCGCGCTTCGAACGAAGAAACGGAGGGTTTTATGGCATCCAGGAAACTTCAGCGACTGAACGATTTCATGAAGGGCAATCGCCTGCGCTACATAGGCGCGATCGCGACGGTCGGCGTGACGAGCGTGGTCGGCTTCGTGTCGCCCAGCATGCTCGGCGGCGTTGCCGACGCCATCCACGATTGGCTGATGCACGAGAACAACCCGCTCAACTTCCCCGGCTTCATGAACCGGTTCTTTGAAGCCCGCGGGGGACTTTCCTACGTCATTCACAACCTGTGGCTGGTGGGTCTGGTGATCATCGCGCTGTACCTGCTCAACGGCGTGTTCCAGTATCTGCGCGCGCGCTGGACGGCGACGGCGTCCGAGTCCATCGCCAAGAACATGCGCGACCGGCTGTACGCGCACCTGCAGACGCTGCCCTACGACTACCACGTGAAGGCCAAGACCGGAGACCTGATTCAGCGCTGCACGTCGGACGTGGAGACCATTCGCCGCTTCCTGCAGACGCAGATTGTCGAGGTGTTCCGCGCGGTGCTGATGCTGGCTGTGGCGCTGGTGCTGATGCTGGGCATGAACGTCAAAATGACGCTGGTCAGCATGGTGCTGGTTCCGCCGCTGTTCGTGTTCGCGATGCTGTTTTTCAAGTGGGTTCGCAAAAGCTTCACGCTGGCGGACGAGGCCGAGGGCAAAATGAGCGCCATCCTTCAGGAGAACCTGACGGGCGTGCGCGTGGTGCGCGCGTTCGGGCGGCAGCAGTTCGAAATCGACAAGTTCGACGAAGCGAACGACGATCTCTGGAAGAAAAACCGCCGCCTGTGCGACCTGCTCGCGATCTACTGGCCGGGCAGCGACTTTCTGAGCATGGCGCAGACCGGCGTGACGCTGGTATACGGCGTGTTTCTCGCCGCCACCGCGTCCACCAGCGGCCTGAGCGTGGGCGACATGACCAAGTTCGTCAGCTACATCGGCATGCTGCTGTGGCCGATTCGCCAGATGGGCCGCATCCTGTCCGACATGGGCAAGTCCATGGTCTCCTTCGACCGACTGGACGAGATCCTCTCGGCGAAGCCGGAGGAGGACGCGCCCGACGCGACCGACGCGCCGGTGGATGGCGACATCGAGTTCGACCACGTGGGCTTCGAATATGAGAAGATGAACCCCGTGCTGATCGACGTGGACTTCAAGGTGAAAGCCGGCGAGACCGTGGCCATTCTGGGCGCGACGGGCTCCGGCAAGAGCACGCTGATGCACCTGCTTCAGCGCCTGTACGACGTGGACGAGGGGCGCGGCGCCATCCGCATCGGCGGAACGGACATCCGCAGGATTCGCAAGTCGCACCTTCGAAGCCGCATCGGCCTGATCCTTCAGGAGCCGTTCCTGTATTCCCGAACGGTGAAGGACAACATCGGCATCGCCGTGCGCGAGCCGAGCGACGAGCAGATTTTCGAAGCGGCGCGCACGGCCAGCGCGCACGAGTTCATCACCGGCTTTGAAAACGGCTACGACACCATCGTGGGCGAGCGCGGCGTAACGCTGTCCGGCGGACAGAAGCAGCGCGTGGCCATCGCCCGCACGCTGATTCGCGAAAACGACATTCTGATCTTTGACGACTCGCTGTCCGCCGTGGACACCGAGACCGACAAGGCCATCCGCGAGGCGCTGCGCGAAAGCCGCGCCGAGGGCGGGAAGGGCGCGACGACGTTCATCATCTCGCACCGCCTGACCACGCTGTCCGAGGCCGACAGGATCATCGTTTTGCAGAACGGCCGCGTGGCGCAGACGGGCACGCACGAGGAGCTCATCCACCAGGACGGCCTGTACCGGCGCATCTACCTCATCCAGTCCGCGCTGGAGGAGGAGCTGAACGCCACCGAAGAAAGCGCGTAAGGGAGGGAAACGAACGTGCAATATCAGGAAGAACAGGATTATACCAAACGATTTGACGCATCCCTCTGGCGAAAGCTGTTCAAATACGCAAAGCCCTATCACCTGCAGCTGCTGCTCGTGTGCGTGTGCATGTTTTTAAGCGCGCGCATCGACGTGGAAATCCCGCTTCTGACGGCGGAAGCCATCGATACCTTCATCGCCAACCAGACGCTGGAGGGCTTCACGGGCTTCGCCATTCGCTACACGCTGGTGATTCTGGCGCAGGTGGCGCTGATTTTCATCTTCTGCTTCACGTCCGGCCGCATTGAATCGGGCATGACGCACCACATCCGCAAAATCGGCTTCCGCCGGCTTCAGGAGCTGTCGTTCTCGTTTTACGACAAGACGCCCGTCGGCTACCTGATCGCCCGCATGAGCAGCGACACCCAGAGACTGGGCGACACCATCGGCTGGGGGCTGATCGACCTTGCGTGGGGCGTGGGCTACATCATCATGGCCGCGGTTCACATGTTCGCCCTGAGCCCGCGTCTGGCGCTGGTGGTGCTGTCGGTCATGCCGGTCATCGCCGTGGTGACGATGATCCTTCAGAAGAAGATTCTGAAGAACTACCGCGAGGTGCGCAAGACCAATTCCAGGATCACCGGCTCGTTCAACGAGGGCATCATGGGCGCGAAGACCACGAAGACGCTGGTGCGCGAGGAGGAAAACGCCCGCGAGTTCGTGCAGCTGACGGACACCATGAAAAAGCGCTCCATTCACGCGGCGCTTCTGAGCGCGCTTCTGTTCCCGGTCGTCATGTCGCTGGGCTCCATCACCGTGGCCATCGCCCTGTGGAAGGGCGGCGAGAGCGTGCTGGGCATGAGCGCGGCCTTCGGCGCGATTTCCCTCGGTACGCTGACGGCGTTTGTGAACTACGCCAGCAACATCTTCGACCCCATCGTGGCCATCGTGCGTACACTGGCCGACATGCAGAACAGTCAGGCCGCCGCCGAGCGCGTGTTCACGCTGATCGAAACCGAGCCGGAAATCAAGGATACGCCCGAGGTCGAAAAGGCCTTCGGCAACAACTTCAACCCCGACCGCTCAAACTGGCCGGAGCTCAAGGGCGATATTCAGTTTGAGAACGTGTCGTTCCAGTATTCCGGCGGCGAAAAGGTGCTGAAAGACTTCAACCTGCACGTGGAGGCGGGCCAGACCATCGCGCTGGTGGGCGAAACGGGCAGCGGAAAGAGCACCATCGTAAACCTGATCTGCCGCTTCTATGAGCCGACCGAGGGACGCATCCTGATCGACGGCGTGGACTACCGCGAGCGCTCGCAGCTGTGGCTTCAGTCGCATCTGGGCTATGTGCTCCAGCAGCCGCACCTGTTCTCCGGCACCATCCGCGAGAACATCCGCTATGGCCGTCTGGACGCGACCGACGAGGAAGTCGAGCAGGCCGCCCGGCTGGTCGACGCGGAGGATTTCATCCTGAAGTTCGAGAAGGGCTATGATACCGACGTCGGCGAGGGCGGAAACCGCCTTTCCACCGGCCAGAAGCAGCTGATCTCCTTCGCCCGCGCGCTGATCGCCAGGCCCGCCATCTTCGTGCTGGACGAGGCCACTTCCTCCGTCGATACCGAAACGGAGCAGAAGATTCAGAAGGCCATCGTTACCACGCTCAAGGGGCGCACGTCCTTTATCATCGCGCACCGCCTTTCCACCATCCGCAGCGCCGACCGCATCCTCGTGATTCAGCACGGCGAAGTGACCGAAAGCGGCACGCATAAGGAGCTCATCCAGAAGCGCGGCTACTACTATAACCTCTACGCCAACCAGTTCAAGGAGGAACGCGAACAGGCCGTGCTCGGCATTCGCTGATTCCCCGAAGGCGGAGGGAGCGCTCCGCTCCCCCTCCGCACCTCCTCCTCGCTGCGCGGAAGCCCGGCTTCGCCGGCCTGTAATTGAAATTCGAGAGGGCTGCGGCCCTCTCGAGCTCTCCTTCGGGGGCGTTTAAAGAAGCATACAAAAAAACAGAACGATCATCCGAAAATCTGTCCGGCGATCGTTCTGCTTTTCTTATATGGACTTTCTCCGCTGGCGCAGCGTCTGTCCGGTCAGGGAAAGCAGCGCGTACAGGGCGACTGACAGGATGAACGTATGCCGCGGGCTTGCCGCATCGATTCCCTTTAGCAGGATGTTAGCGGCAAGGTATGCGACCGGCGCAAAAAACAGCTGTCTGAGAAGAGTGGCCGTTCTTCGAGTGCGGAAGACGAGCCAGAGTACGCCGAGGATGAGCGCAAACGCCGCCGCGAGGAGGACGGCATACGGCACGATGGGGCGCATCGGGGTTTCGCCGTATTCGCCGGGCGCGCATTCCCACAGCAGAATCTGCCGCATGCCGTCGCTGTAAATCAGCCGGTCGGGCGTCGGGCAGAGCCAGCGCATGTAAGGTTCGCGAGCGGAAGCGCCGCGCCATGCCTGAAGGGTGGTGGTCGCCCTGCCGTCGTTTTCGATGACCGTGCGTTCGCTGATTCCGCCGATTCGGCCGTCCATCTGAAGCCTGAGCACGTCCATCGATTCCGGAATATCATCGCCTTCATAATAGAAGCCCTCCGGGGACATGCTCTGCGACCCTTTCACCTGAATCAGGCCGTCCTCCCACGGAAGCCATTGGACGCTGGTCATGCGGACGACATACGGAAAGACCGCGGCGAAGACGCAGAGAGCTGCGATAGCCGCGCGAAGCCAGCGGCGCTTCCGGCGGGCGCGCGGGTCGACGCTGCGAAGCTCGGAAAATCTGTGCTGGCATTCCGGACATTCCGACAGATGGCGTTCGATGAACGCGCGCGTTTCCGGCGCGGCTTTTCCCTCCGCGTACAGCGGCAGCAGGTCGCGAATCGGCGCGCACGATTCCTTCATGGGCTTCCCTCCGTTTTCTTTCTCATGTTCTTTCTCATGTTCTTTCTCATGCGAAGTTCCCGAATGCACGAAAGCCAGCCGTGCCGGCTGGCTTCGAGTGGAATTGGATTTAGCGGCTTACGCGGATGATTTCGAGGGCGAAGATCTGAGCGGGGATGGAATTGGTCATCTGGCCGTTATAGCGCACGCGGATTACATCCTCGGGCTTGAGATTCTCGGGAATGCTGTCCACGTTGACCTGAAGCTTCTGTCCGTTCGCGTCGATGAGGATGAAGTCCTCGCCGATCTCCTCCACCACGCCGTCCACGATATAGCCGGGAACGACCATGCCCGCGCTGATCTGTCCGGGCAGGGACATGGTCATGGCGCCGTCAAAGTAGGCGGTCAGGGTGGGGAAGTCGATCTTGGCGCCCTTCCACTCGTCGGGCATGTGCACGAGAACCTCCTGCCCATCCGCGGTGCGGATAAGGACGTCGTTGTTTTTCGCGTCGACGCTTACGACGTCGCCGGTGAGCGTGCGCATGACGACGTTCTTCGCGCTGATCTGCGGCGGGAGCGAGGCGGTCATCGCGCCGTCAAAGGACACGTACACGTAATCGCCCGCCTGAATGGCGCGGTCGGCTTCAATCGGCGTTTCGGGAGCCAGATTCACCTGTACAGTTCCCAGCTGCGCGTTTTCAATCACCATGTATTGGCCATGGACGTATTCGGTCACAACGCCGGTAATCGTTTCAGCGGCGGGTTCCGCGGTCGCGCAGGCGCCGAAGGCGAGCAGGATGGAAAGAATGATGGAAATCAGTTTCATAGGGTTTTTGTCCTCCATTTCGTGTGATGTCTTATAGACGGAGGGGACGGAGACGAAGTTCCCGGGGAGATTGTTAATTATTGCTATTCAATATGGCATAATTTCGACCAGAATGCCACAAAAAAACCGCCCCCGCCGGGCGGCTTTTGCGCTTTTGCATTCAGATAATCTCGACAAACACGGGCTTTTCGTTTTTGAGCGTCGCCGCCTTCACGACGGTGCGAATCGACTTGGCGATTCGGCCCTGCTTACCGATGACCTTTCCCATGTCGTCCGGATCGACGCGCAGCTCGATCACGACGGACTCCGGCCCGTCTACCTCGCGCACGTCCACCGCGTCCGGTTTGTCAACCAGCTTCTGGGCGACAAACTTCACAAGTTCGACCATATCCACGAATCTTGCCTCAGGGTCTGCTGTCCTTACGGATTACAGCAGGCCGCCCTTCTTCAGCAGGCCGCGAACGGTGTCGGTCGGCTGAGCGCCGGTGCTGAGCCAGTACTTGGCGCGCTCTTCGTCAAACTTGATAACGGCGGGATCTTCGACGGGATTGTAGTAGCCGATTTCCTCAATGAAGCGGCCGTCGCGGGGCGTACGGCTGTCGGAAACGACGACGCGGTAGAAAGGCTCTTTCTTCATGCCCATTCTCTTCAGACGAATCTTAACCATGGGGTGTTCCTCCTTGTATTGTGTCCTATATGGAAATCCGGGTTTCCCGGTGTTCCGCGAATTATCGGAAGCCCTTGCGCAGGCCGAAGGGCAGCTTGCCCTTGGAGCCCATCACCTGCTTCATCATCTGGCGCGCCTGCTCGTATTGCTTGATCAGCAGGTTCACGTCCTGCACGGTGGTTCCGCTTCCGGCGGCGATGCGGCGGCGGCGGCTGGCGTTCAGAATGTCGGGATGGCGGCGCTCGGCGCGCGTCATGGAGAGGATGATGGCCTCGGTCTTTTTCTGTTCCTTAGCAATCTTGTCCTCATCGATCTCCACGTTCGAGAGCTTGGAGCCCACGCCGGGGATCATCTTGAGCATGTCGCCCACGGAGCCGAGCTTGCGAATCTGCTTGATCTGCTGAAGGTAGTCCTCCAGATTGAACTGCTGGCTCTTGAGCCTGCGTTCCAGATCCTCGGCCGACTTCTCGTCAAACGCGTCCTGCGCCTTCTCGATCAGGCTGAGCACGTCGCCCATGCCCAGAATGCGTCCGGCCATGCGGTCGGGATGGAAGGGCTCGATGTCCGTCAGCTTTTCGCCCACGCCGGCGAACTTGATGGGCTTTCCGGTGACGGCCTTGACCGAAATGGCCGCGCCACCGCGGGTGTCGCCGTCCAGCTTGGTGAGAATCACGCCGTCCACGCCCAGCTCTTTGTTGAACGTGTCCGCCACGGTCACAGCGTCCTGGCCGGTCATCGCGTCGACCACCAGCAGAACCTCCTGCGGCTTGACGGTGGCCTTGATGTCGCGCAGCTCCTGCATCAGCTTTTCGTCGATGTGCAGGCGGCCGGCGGTATCGATGATCACGGGGTTGAAGCCGTAATACCGCGCGTGCTCCACGGCTTCCTTCGCGATCTGCACGGGATTGCCCTGTCCGCGCTCATAAACCTCCACGCCCGCCTGCGAGCCGACGATTTGCAGCTGACGAATGGCGGCGGGGCGGTACACGTCGCACGCCACCAGCAGCGGGCGCTTGTTTTCCTTCTTCAGCATGCGGCCGAGCTTGGCGCACATAGTGGTTTTACCCGCGCCCTGCAGGCCGCACATCATGTAGATGGTGGGCGCGGTGGGCGAATGCGTGAGTTTGGCGTTCACGCCGCCCATGAGCTTGGTCAGCTCTTCGTTAACGATTTTGATGACCTGCTGCGATGGCGTAAGGCTTTCGAGAATCTCCGCGCCCACGCACCGCTCGGTGACGGTCTTCACAAAGTCCTTGACGATGGCGTAGTTGACGTCCGCTTCCAGAAGCGCCATGCGCACCTCGCGCATCGCGGCCTTGACGTCCGCCTCGGTCAGCTTTCCGCGGCCGGAGAGCTTTTTGAACGCGTTTTGCAGTTTGTCGGAAAGTCCTTCAAACGCCACGGAAATCACCTCTCAATATCTTCAATGCGGCGAAGCGCTTCGCGCGCGCGAACGAGCGCCTGCGCGTCCTCGCCGGAAATGGCCCTGTCCAGCTCCGTCCGGCACTCGCCGACCGCCTCGGTCAGCCGCCTGTACCGGCTCAGAAGCCCCAGCTTGGCCTCGTAGGCCTCCAGCTGCTTCTGCGCGTGATTGATGGCGTCGTGCACGCCCTGCCGGGTGATGCCCATCGCGTCCGCGATTTCCTGAAGGGAAAGATCCTCCTCCAGATACATCCGCATGACCCGCAGCCGGTGCTCCGTTAAAAGCGCGCCGTAGAAATCGAGCAGCCAGCCATACTCCACTCTCTTCTCCACACCCGACGCTCCTTCGCCCTTTTCACAGCCTGTTCATTCTACCACCGCGCCCGCGGTCTGTCAAGTTAATTTGCTTGACAAGTTGTGTGCCCATCGGTTCGCAAATAACGATTTCGAGTTTTTCCCGCTTTGCATACGCTATGGTGTTTCGGGTGCCACCGGAACTTCCATTGTAAACAGCAATCAATCGGCTACAATGATCGACCATCCACTCATTACGCCGCCGAAAAACAGCCATGGAAAACGACGGATTGATTGCTTTAACCAAATCAGCCTGTCGAAGAATCGTCCGATAGCGAACCTGCCAATCTTGGCTCCACGCCCGCTCGAAGCCCAGATATGGGAGCGCACAAATCAGATGAAGCGAAACATCAAATACCCTGCGTTCCAACACCAGCTCTGCCGCCCAAATGTCCACGCCCCGCGCCATACCGGTAATAAAGGTACGATAACCGTCCTGAATAGCCGCGTCGATTCCGCAGCTCAGCGCTGATTTAATCGTCGCTTCATCGCACTTGAGCTTCTCCGGTCGATGCCCCGTGAAGCAGCAGCGTTTGCTGCGCTTTTCTACTTCTGACATGCCCATCACCACCAGTCTGTACTCCGTGTACAGTATAGCATAATGGTATTAAGAGCACAATCATACTGTATTTTACAGCATCAAAAAACGGTAAAATATTTTCAGAAGGGCGGTGATGGCGTGGACGTTTTAGAACGGCTTCAGGCGCTTATGAACGCACGGGGCTGGACGATGTATCGGCTGGCGAAAGAAAGCGGGCTGACCGAATCCACCATCGCGAACATCTACCGCCGAAACGCGATTCCGTCCATCGACACGCTGGAAAGAATCTGCCGGGGCTTCGGCATCACGCTGTCGCAGTTCTTCGCGGACGGCGAGTTGGTCGAGCTTTCGCCCGAGCTGCGCGCCGTGTTCGAAAGCTGGCGCACATTAACGCCCGAGCAAAAGGACGCGACGCTCAGGATGATGCAGGCCTTCAACCACGATCAATGAACGCGCACATGAGAAAGAGGATTCGTTGCCATTTCCGGCGTTGAATCCTCTTTCATTGTCAGTTGATAATCTGGCAATCGATTCCGTGCTGGCTTGCGTAGCTTTCCGCGGTGCTGCCGGCGGGACAGACGATGGTCAGGCGGGTACAGCCCTCGAAGCAGTCCTCGCCGAGCTTCGCGGTCATCGACGGGATCACGGCGAAGCGCAGGTATACCATGCTGGAACGCAGGCCAGCATAAGCCGGACGGCAGCAGGGCAACGCGCACAAAAAATTCCAAGGAAAATTTTGAAAACAGCTTGCTAAAACCGGCCGCATCGCGTATAATAAAGATGAAGAAGAAGAGCAATCTGAATCTTCAAAGCTGGTGAGTTCCCACCGCAAGAGGGAACCGAAAAAAGCGGCAAGTCTCCGCCATGAGAGAGAACCGAAAAAAGCTGGTGAGTCCCCACCATAAAGCGGGAACCTGAAAAGCGGGGGCGAGGAATCGCTCCTGTTTTTTTGTACGAAGGAGAAGGATGAAGTTTTACCACATTACGGACGCATATATCGCATACCTTAAAGGCTATGACGCGCGTGTCGCCGAAAACAAAAAGGAAACCCGCCCCTATGTTGGCATTGTAGTTCAAATTGGAGACGTCAAGTATTACGCACCTTTCACTTCTCCAAAGCCGAAGCATCTGCGAATGAAGAACGGAAAGGATTTCCGTAAAATCAACGGCGGTCAATACGGTGCAATCAATTTCAATAATATGATTCCTGTTCCGGATGACGTGCTGCTGCTAATTGATATTGCGAATGAACCCGATCTTCAGTATCGTCGTTTGCTGCAGAACCAGTATAAAGCGATTGCCGCTGATTTGTCGGCGATTGAAAAAACGGCGATGAATCTGAGAACGCTCGTTTTTACAGCAGACGAAAAGCTGAGCGAATGGGATCGTTCAGTCAAGGCGCGCTGCTGCAACTTGGAGCTATTAGAGCGGGCTTGCAGCTCTTATGGAAAAGCGGGAGAAGAACTAAGCGACGCTGAGCAAACCTTCGACCACGATCAATAAAACGCGCACACAACCAAGAAAGAGGATTCTCTGCCATTTCCGGCGTTGAATCCTCTTTCATTGTCAGTTGATAATCTGGCAATCGATTCCGTGCTGGCTTGCGTAGCTTTCCGCGGTGCTGCCGGCGGGACAGACGATGGTCAGGCGGGTACAGCCTTCGAAGCAGTCCTCGCCGAGTTTCGCGGTCATCGACGGGATCACGGCGAATCGCAGGTTTATGCAGCCTGCGAACGCGCGGTCGCCGATTTCGGAAAGCTGGTCGGAGAACGTCGCGATTTCAAGGCTCTCATCGTTCATCATGCCCTCGGCTTCGATCTCGGTCAGCATGCCCAGAAGCTGGAATTCGTTCATCTCGCGCACCGTGATTTCGCACGTCGCGGTGAATCCGCGGTCTGAAACGGAAATCGTCGCCGTGCCGTTGCCCATCGCGGTGACGGTTCCATCTGTTTTGATCGCGGCGACCTTCGCGTTGCTGCTCGTCCATACGGCTTCGCTCGAAAGCGGTTCCCCCGCGCCCGTCGACGCGCGCAGGACGTAGCGCATGCCCTCGCTCAGCACGAGCTCCGCGCGGTTCAGGCACACGGGATTGCCCGCGTCGGGCTCAAAGGTCAGCGAAACGGTGATGTCCTTCAGAGAATCGCCGAGCAGCAGCGTGTTGCCCGAAAGCGAAACGCCCACGTCGGTCGACGCGGTTACGACGGCCACGTAGCCGGATTGCGGCTGAAGCGTCACCTCCAGCCCGCGTTCCCGCCGCACCGTAAACGCCGCGTCGGCGGTATACGCCGTTCCGTTCACGGAGAAGCCGCCGTGCGCGCCGCAGCGGATGCGCACGGTGTACGACGAGGGAACGGTCAGCGTGACCGTCGTCGCGCCCGCGAAGCGCGCGTCCTCCGCCGACGCGCCGAAAAGAAGCAGCAGCGCGAGAATCAGCCCTATGCTTCGTTTCATTCTTCCGTGACGATCGAGAACGTCAGCGTGTCGGTGTACGTACCCGCGACGGGCAACGTAGGCACGACATACGTCAGTACGCAGGTCTTATCGGCGCTGTTGTCTTCGGTGGAAGTCGCAGAAATCAGGTTGAAACTCTTATAACCTGTCGCATATGCAGAAGCGTCCCAATCCTTTGTCGAAAAAGCGTAGTTTGCGTTGCTTGCCTTAACCGAATACACACAGCTCTTGCCATCTTCTGATTTCAGTGTAAAATTTTGCAATACATCAGCAGACTCAATACTTGAACCCGTCATGGAACCAATTCCATTATCCGCCCCCGCCAATCTGACATACAACTTTCGGAAGTCCGCTCCAAAGACATACCCCGCCTTCAGCGTAATGGTTCCGGTGCCCTTCTTCGTTTCGGGGTCGATGGTGACGCTCGCGGGAATGATGACCGTGAAGTCGTCGACGATTGAAACCGTCAGGCGAACCTGCGACGTGCCGGACAGGGTGTTCTTATCCAGCTGAACGGTCGCCGCGTCCTCCGAAATCGTGGCCGCGCACAGGCCAAGGCAGAGAATCAGAGCCAGCAGGCTCGCTGCGAACTTTTTCATGCACATCCATCTCCTTATTCCGTATCCGTCATTGCACCACGACCCGCACGTCGAACGTCGCGTTGTTAGTCGGCGTGGGCGGGTCTGTCATTCGATAGGGCTGCGCGAGCACGACGCATTCGTATTCGCCCTTTTCCAGCGGTCTGGAAAGCGTAACCTGCGTGCAGTACAGTCCGGGCGGGATCAGCCCCGTGGAAAACAGCACCTCGCCCGTTTCCTTTATGGAAAGCTGATACGTCAGGTAATACAGCCCCTCATTTTCCTCCGGATTGTTCAGCGCCGTGTCCACCTCCGTCACACCGGACGGAAGCAGCATGCTGCGCCAGCCGCGAATCGCCACGCCCGGCTCCTGCTGCACGGGCGTCGGCTTGCCGCTGAGGTTCGGGTCGATCTTCAGCTGCGCGGTCGCCGTCGGCACGGCGGGCGCGGCTTCCTGTTCCGGCGAAAGCCGCCACAGGAGCGCGGCGGCCAGCAGCACAAATGCGAGAATCACGGCCGCGGCCAGCTTTCTTCTATCGATTGCGCTCACCTCCCGGCCGATTGTTCACACGCCCGTTCCCTTCGCGCGGAAGAGAACGGGCGCTTCGGTTCAATCAGTGCAGCTTTTCCGCGTTTTCAAGCATTCTGTCGATGTAGGTTTGCTCCGTCGCGTTGGCGATGGGGTCAAGCTCAATCGCCTTGTTATCGTCCGGCGCGTTGGTCAGGCCGTATTCCGCGGCAAACACGGAAACGTCGCCCCCGTTTTCTCCGCGCACGCGAATCGTCTGATTGCGCACGATGTGGGCGCGCAGGGTGTTGTCCAGATCGATCATCGCCTGAACGAAGAGCTCGTTATGGTTCGCGATCTCCTTCGCGCAGTCGGGATCGAGCGCCGCGAGCGCGTCCGAAACCGTGTAGCCAACCAGCGCCATGTTGATCGGCGCAAGCCAGAAGCCCTCGCCCGCGTCGGGATTCACGCCCGTCAGCGCGTCGCCGACCTTCAGAACGCGCGCTTCGTCGAGCTTGGAAACCCACGCTTCCGTTCCGAACACGACCACGAGGTCGCAGGCGCGAAGCGCTTCAAGCTGCGCGTCGTCGGGCATGAAGTCGGCCTTTCCCTCGGGGTTCACGGTTTCGATCGACCAGTCATGGCCGCAGATCTGCTCCACCGCGAAGGTCAGCGCATAGTTTGCGGCGGCGATGCGGGGCGTTTCCTCCGCTGCCGCCGCGCACGTCAGCGAAAGCAGCAGACAGCATACAAGACACAGAATTCTCTTCATTCGTTCATCCTTTCTCACCTGGCGGCCGTGAGGATATAGGTCTCCGCCGCCTGAACCTTGATCGTCCACACGCCGTTTTCAAACGTCGCGTCATACGCGCGGCCGCTCTCGGCCGCAAGCCTGGTATTCCTGGCGTCCGCAATCGTCAGCGTCAGGCCTTCGAGCTTCTCGGTCACGTCCTGCGCGGCCTCGTCGTCGATCGTCGCCTTCACGCCGATGGTGTTCTCGTCCTCAAGGGAAAGCGTGATCACCACGGTTTCGCTGCCCAGCGCGTTCAGCGGGAGGGTTACGGAAGCGTTGCCGACCGTGAAGCGAACCTCGCTGCATCCGGCCTGAGCGAGCTTCTGCACCGTCTCCTCGGAGAGGAACAGGCAGCGCGTGGCGAACGTGCCGTCGGCTTCCGCCGCGGCGTTGATGACGGCGACTTCGCTCGCCGTGTTCAGCGTGTAGTCCTTCACGATGCGGTTCACGTCGGTCACGATGCCGTAGATTCGGTCATTGCCCTGACCCAGCGCTTCCACGCGGTCGCTGCTGTACTTTCTGCCGCAATACCGGCAGGTGTGCAGCGTGTAGCCGCTCTTGTCCGCCGTGGGCTCCACAACCTTGGTGTAGTAGCTGTGCTTCTTCACGGGAACCGTCTGGGGCTCCTTGAGCATCAGGCCGCAGGTCTCGCAGAACTCGCCCTCGGTGCTGCCTTCCTTCTTGCAGGTCGCCTTCACCGCGGGAATCTTCACGGCCTTGTGGCCGGACGCAGGCAGAACCTCGCTCTTGCTGCACACCACGCACACGCGGTCGCCCGCTTCAGTGCAGGTCGGCTCCTTGCCGACGACCCAGTCGTGACCCTTGGGAGCGATGGTCTCGGTCGCGCCGCACTTCGCGCAGAGCTTCTTGCCTTCCGTCTCGCAGCCCGCGTCCTTGATTATCCAATCGTGCTCGCCGGTCGCGGGCAGAACCTCGGTCGCGCCGCAGATGGCGCACAGCTTCATGCCGTCCTTGCCGCAGGTCGGCTCAACGGTCTTCCAGTTGTGGTTCTCGCTCTTCGCGATTTTCTCCGTGTAGCCGCACACGGAGCACGTTTTCTCGCCCTCTTCCGCGCACGTGGCCGTCTTGGTAACGACCATGGTGTGCGCGCCGGTTGCGGGAAGTTTTTCACTCTTGCCGCAGACGGAGCACAGCTTCATGCCGTCCTTGCCGCAGGTCGGCTCAACGGTCTTCCAAGTGTGATTTTCGTTCTTCGCGATTTTCTCCGTGTAGCCGCACACGGAGCAGGCCTGCTCGCCCTCGTCCTTGCACGTGGGCTCTTTGGTAACCTTCATGATGTGCGCGCCGGTCGCGGGAAGCTTTTCAGTCTTGCCGCAGACTTTGCACAGCTTCACGCCGTCCTGACCGCAGGTCGGCTCGTGAATTTCCCAGTTGTGGTTCTCGTTCTTCGCGATCGATTCTCTCTTGCCGCACACGGAGCACATCTTCTCGCCCTCGTCCTTGCACGTGGGCTCGATGGTGACGACCATGGTGTGCGCGCCGGTCGCGGGCAGGACTTCGTTCTCACCGCAGAGGGTGCACAGCTTCCTGCCATCCTTGCCGCAGGTCGGATCAACGATCTTCCAGTTATGGCTGCATTCCTCCGCCATTGCCGGCAGGCAGCACACCGCCAGCACAAGCGCCAGAATCCACGTGAGAATTCGTTTCATGTTTCTCCCCCTTGCTTCTTCGTCTCTTTCATGAAAGAGGGAGCCTACAGGTGGTTCCTGCAGGCTCCCAACGGATTACTTATTAGAAATCCATTTCCTCCGTGTAGGTATCTCCGCAGATGGTGCACTCGTAGGTGGCAACCTTCTTGGTGAAATCCGCGTTGAAGTCATAGCCCTTCAGCACGTAGCTGTGCTCGTGCCCATGCGCGGGGATGACTTCCTGCTCAACCAGAATCTTGCCGCAGACGGAGCACTTCTTGCCCTCGGTCAGGCCGGGCTCGGTGTCCGTGGGCGCAACCGCCGGGAGAATCTCCTCGACGTGGCCGGTCGCGGGAATTTCTTCCTGCTTCACCAGAACCTCGCTGCAAACGGAGCAGTGCTTGCCTTCGGTCAGACCAGCCTCGGTGCAGGTGGCTTCCTTGCCCTCGTCCACCACTTCGGTGTGACCGAGCGCGGGGATGACCGTCTGCTGCTCGAGAATCTTGCCGCAGACGACGCAATGCTTGCCAGCCGTCAGGCCGTTCACGGTGCAGGTAGCGGCTCTCGCGGGATCGTTAACGATCTCGTGCTTGCCTTCTTCGCACTCCTTGAAATCCGGATCCTGCCAGATGATCTCGACCTTGCCGCAGACCTGGCACTCGTGCATGATGGCCGTGGCATTCGCGTTCGCGTATTCCTCGCCCCACTTGTGCTCCGCAACGATCGCCCTGTAGCCAATGTAATCGCCGCACTCGGCGCACACGTAGCGTCCAAGACCGTTCGCGCTGCAGGTCGCCTCGCGGATGACCTTATCCAGCTTCGCAACGTGGTTTCCGGCAACGGGTTCGAGCTCTTCGATAACCTCAGTGTCGCCGCAGACAGAGCAGACCTTGGCCTTGTAGCCCTTGGTCTTGCAGGTCGGCTCGACAACCTTCACTTCGTACTTGTGACCCTTCGCCGCTTCGCCGTCCGGGAGTACGTCTTCCTTCGTTTCGCCGCAGCGCTTGCAGGTGTACACGACGCGCTCTGCCTTCTCGCAGTCAGCGTCCTTCAGCTCGCCGTCGTCCCAGTCATGACCCAGCTTTTCGCCGACGGTCTTAACCTCGCCGTCCACCTTGCCGCAAACCTTGCAGATGCGGCCAACCTTCATGGGCTCTTCGCAGGTCGCGTCGATCACGAATTCGTCCACAAACTGATGCTTGCCGGTCGCGGGGATTTCAGTCTTTTCGGTCTTTTCATTGCAGACGGTGCAGACATAGTAGCCGTAGCCCGGCTTGCCGCAGGTGGCTTCCTTGCCCTCGTCGAAGATCGGCGCGCCGTAAACGTGCTTCGCTTCGATCGCCCTGTAGCCGAGGTACTCGCCGCACAGCTCGCAGGTGTAGCGGCCAAGGCCGTTCACCGTGCAGGTCGCTTTGCGGATTTCCTTGTCCAGCTTCGCGACGTGCGCGTCCTTGTCGATTTCGGTCTCGTTGATCTTCTCATAGAGATCGCATCTCTCGCAGGTGCGCTCGGTGTAGCCCTTCGTCTTGCAGGTCGGGGCGACGATCTTGTCGACGAACTTGTGGCCCTTCGCAGCTTCGCCGTTCGGGATGATTTCTTCCTTCACTTCGCCGCAGCGCTCACAGGTGTACACGACGCGCTCCGCCTTCTCGCAGTCAGCGTCCTTCAGCTCGCCGTCGTCCCAGTCATGGCCGAGGGCTTTGTCGATTTCCTGAACCTTGCCGTCCGCCTTGCCGCAAACCTTGCAGATGCGGCCAACCTTTTCAGGCTCGGTGCAGGTTGCCGGAATCACGGTTTCGTCCACGAACTCGTGCTTGCCGGTCGCGGGGATAACGTCCTTATCGGTCTTTTCGCCGCAGACGGTGCAGACGTAGTAGCCGTAGCCGTCCTTGCCGCAGGTGGCTTCCTTGCCCTCGTCGAAGATCGGCGCGCCGTAAACGTGCTTCGCTTCGATCGCCCTGTAGCCGAGGTACTCGCCGCACAGCTCGCAGGTGTAGCGGCCAAGGCCGTTCACCGTGCAGGTCGCTTTGCGGATTTCCTTGTCCAGCTTCGCGACGTGCGCGTCCTTGTCGATTTCGGTCTCGTTGATCTTCTCATAGAGATCGCATCTCTCGCAGGTGCGCTCGGTGTAGCCCTTCGTCTTGCAGGTCGGGGCAACGATCTTGTCGACGAACTTGTGACCCTTCGCGGCTTCGCCGTTCGGGATGAACTCGTCGCGGGTTTTGCCGCAGCGCTTGCAGGTGAACACCTCGCGCTCCGCCTTCAGGCAGTCGGCCTTGGTGTAAACGCCGTCGTCCCAGTCGTGACCCAGCGCTTCGCCGATTTCCTCAACCTCGCCATCCGCAGCGCCGCAGACTTTGCAGATGCGGCCAATCTTTTCAGGCTCGGTGCAGGTAGCGGGAATGTCCGTCTCGTCTACAAACGTATGCTTGCCGGTCGCGGGGATAACGTCCTTTTCGGTCGCTTCTTTGCAGACGGTGCAAACGTAGTAGCCATAGCCAGCCTTGCCGCAGGTAACCTGCTTGCCTTCATCACAGATCGGATCGCCATACTTGTGGCCGGCCTTGATGGTGATGTAGCCCAGCTCCTTGCCGCACAGCTCGCAGACGGAACGGCCAAGACCGTTCGTGGTGCAGGTCGCCTCGCGGATCACCTTGCCCAGCTTGGCAACGTGCGCGTTCTCGTCGATCGGGAGTTCCTTATCCTTTTCGACCTTGCCGCAGGCCTTGCAGACCCTTGCTTCGTAGCCCTTCGTCTTGCACGTCGCGGGAACGATCTTCGCTTCCCAGTCGTGCTCCTTCGCCGCTTCGCCGCCTTCGATCGCCTCTACGACGGTTTCGCCGCAGCGCTTGCAGGTGTACTCGACGCGATCCGGGCCCGCGCAGTCGGCTTTCTTTTCCGTACCCTTGCCCAGATCATGACCCAGCGCCTTGCCGACTTCCTGAACTTTTCCGATCAGCTCGCCGCACTTCTCGCAGTAGAGACCCACGGTTTCAGGCTTCGTGCAGGTGGCATCTTTCACAACTTCCTTGCCCTCGCCATGCTTGAAGGGCGTCTTCTCGTATTCAAAGTCTCCGCACAGCTCGCAGGTCTTCTTCACAAGACCCGTCTGCGTGCAGTTCGCATCCTTGATGACCTTCTCGGTCCACTTATGCGTGCAGCTCGCGTCCGTGTCCGCCGCGAACGCGGGCAGCATGGAAACGAGCATACACAGCGTCAGTATGCAGGCATATACTTTCCTGAGTTTCATTCGACAACCTTCCTTTCTCTTATTCCATCAATGAAGAGCCAACTTTCGCGATGATCTGCCCGCGGACGGACGCGCGTTCTCCGCAGCCGCCTGCGTACCGGCGCGCGGGGCGTCGGCTGGGTCGTCGGCGCAAAGGCACCGTATCCCTCCCGGGTTCACTCGATGAGCCTCCCTTCATTTATGGTATACACAAAAACACCCTCTTGCGGGCGTGCTTCTGTCTGTTGGAACAGAAAGCAGACAATATGTGCCGACTCTGGTATAATATGGATGCGAATCAAAAATAGGGGGCTCGGCGTCTGTTCTGTGCCGGATCTATGGGTTTTGTTTACGAGACGGACATGAATTGCACTGGAATCTGACGTCTACCATTAATTCCAAAAAATAATAAATTTCATTGTTCGCGTTTTTCCACGGTCGGGTTCGTTTCCTTTGACCACCGAAGGAACGTGGTGTGGGAAACCTTCAGGCGGCGCGCGCCCTCGCGGGCGGAGATTTCGCCCCGCGCCCACGCGCCCGCCACCTCCGAAAAGCTCGCCGGGCGCTCCTGCGGCCTTGCGCCGAAGTGAACGCCCCGCGCCCGCGCCGCGGCGATGCCCTCCCGCTGCCGCTGGCGGATGAACTCCCGCTCGGTCTGCGCCACATAGGAAAGCAGCTGCAAAACGATGTCGGAGATCAGCGTGCCGGTGAGGTCTTTGCCCTTGCGGGTGTCCAGCAGCGGCATGTCGAGCACCACCACGTCCGCGCGCTTTTCGCGCGTCAGAATGCGCCATTGCTCCAGAATCTCCGTGTAGTTGCGCCCCAGACGATCAATGCTCTTCACAATTACAATGTCGCCCGGCCGAACGGCTGCCACCAGTCTGGCGTACTGCGGCCTTTGGAAATCCTTTCCGGACTGCTTGTCCACATATATGTTTTTCCCCGGCACGCCCTGATTCCGCATGGCGATCAGTTGGCGCGCCTCGTTTTGCTCCTTCGTGGAAACGCGAACATAACCGAATACGCGATACGACCTTTCTTCCCTTCTCTCCAAACGCATCCTTCCTCCTGTATTTTCTCCCGGCGCCTGTGGCCGAGCCCCCATATCATAGCAGAAAAAGAATAGGCGCGATGGCAAAAATCCATTTTGAGAATGAATCCAATGCGAAAAAACGAAGCGGCTCGCCGGTTGAAGGTGCGAAAAACATTCATGCCCTCCGCTCGCCGGAAGGCATGAATTCAAGCCAAAATATGTACCATAGGAATTATTTTGAGGGGCGCGCGTTGGCATAGCGGGCGCTTCGCTTTTGCGCGGAGAAGACGAAGTAGCCGTCCCGCTCGGTCACGCGGCAGCCGCCGAAGATGGCGCGCAGCTTGTTTTCGTACCACGCGCGGCGCCTGGTGACCATGAACAGGCTGCCGCCGATGTTCAGGCGGTTGAAGCCCTTTTCGATGAAATGACGCGCGACGGCGAAGTCGCTCTGATAGGGCGGGTTGGAATAGATCGCGTCGAAGCCGGTTTCGGTCAGCTGGCGGAAGCCGTCGGAGACAAAGGCCGCGATCGTCAGCCCGTTCGCCCCGGCGTTGCGCGCGGCGGCGGACACGGCGCGCGGGTCTATGTCCGCCATCACCACGTTCTCCGCGCCGCAGATTTTCGCTGCATAGATGCCCACCGGCCCCGCGCCGCAGCCCAGATCGAGCACGCGCCAGCCCGGCTCCGGCGGATACAGCTCCAGCATCGCCCGCGTGCCGCGATCCAGCCCGCGCGGCGAAAACAGTCCCTCCGTCTCCGGAAGAACGATGGTAATGCTTCCAATAGTCTCGGTAATCATGGATTTCTCCTCTATACGTATGTCCTGAAAACAGCAGCGCCCCCGGCGGAAGCGGGCTCCGTCGGGGGCGGCAGAGAAGGGAATGCCGCTCAGACGGCGGTCGCGAAGCCCTTCAAAAGGTTCAGCGTGGTTTCCTTATCCGCGTAGGTAATGATCTCGATGGCGTCGGTCGCCGCGTCGATGGTCACGCAATGGGAGATATACTCGGTCTTGCCGTCTGTTTCGCGGCTGGCGAAGGATACGAAGAACGTAATGTCGCCCACGGTTTCGAGCGCGTATTCGTAGTTTTTGTCATAGCCGTTGTTCTGCATTTCCTTGCGCACGGACTCGCCGAACACGTCCTTCGCGCTGTCCAGCACGGCCTGATCCTGCCCCATGCGGCCGGTGTTCTTCACCTGCATCACCATGTAGCCCTCGGCGTTGTAGATTTCGTCGGTCTCCATCTGGGCGCACTTCTGGAAGAAGTCCGCGCCCTGCGCCGCCGCGAACACCGCCGCCGCGTCGGGCTGCGCGGCGAGCGTTGCCGCCGTGTTTTTGTTCACAAGATACCAGCCCTCGGGCAGCGTATAGGCCAGCTTGCCGCACAGAAGATTCTGCGCGGCTGCCGAAACCCCCGCGTTCTCCGCGGGCTGCTCCGGCTGCGTCTGCGGCTCTGCCCCCGCGTTCTCCGCGGGCTGCTCCGGCTGCGTCTGCGGCTCCACCCCGGCGTTCTCCGCGGGCTGCTCCGGCTGCGCGGCGGCGGGCTCGCCTCCCATGATCTGCTTCACGGTTTCCGCGTCGGCCTTGCCGGTCACCTTGATCGACTTCGCCTGCTGGAACTTGCGAATGGCCTGCTCGGTCTTGCTGCCGAAATTGCCGTCCGCCTCGCCCTCGAGGTAGCCCAGCGCCTTCAGCCGCTCCTGAAGCGCCTTCACATCGTCGCCGATGTCGCCGCGCGCAAACGACGTGCGCGCCGGAATGTCCTTCGCGTTCAGCGCCGCCATCGTGTCCTCGTCCACGCGGCCAGTCGCTTCCAGACCGTTGTCCTTCTGGAACGCTTCGACCGCCTTTACCGTGCCCGCGCCGTACTTGCCGTCGGCGGCGCCGGTCAGATAGCCCAGCGCCTTCAGCTTCTGCTGGAGCGCGCTCACGTCGTCGCCCTTCGCGCCGCGCTTGAACAGGACCACGGGAATCTTCGCGGCGTACACCGCACTCAGCGTTTCGGGGTCGGCCGTGCCGGTCTCGGTGAGACCCGCTGCCTTCTGGAAGTTCTTCACGGCGGTTTCCGTGCCCGCGCCGTACTTGCCGTCGGCGGCGCCGGCCAGGTAGCCCAGCGCCTTCAGCTTTTCCTGAAGCGTCTTGACGGACGTACCCTGATCGCCCTTTTTAAGCGTCTCGTACAGGCTCGCCGTCGCGCCGGTCGATTCGGTCATGGCGACGGAGTTCTCATCCAGCAGCGCCGCGCGCGTCGCGTCGTCCGCGATACCGGTTACCGGCAGGCCGTTCGCCCGCTGGAAGCCCTTGAGCGCGCTGGCCGTGGCGGAGCCGAAGTTGCCGTCGCTCGCGCCGGTCAGATAGCCCTTGGCCTTCAGCGCGTCCTGAATCGCCTTCACCTCGTCGCCCTTGCTGCCGATTTCCAGCGTGTTTCCGGCCACCTCGCCGGGCTTCACGACGGCGCTGTCGCTGTAAATCGCCTTCAGCGTTTCCTCGTCGGCAATGCCGCTGGGGTTCATGCCGGAGGCCTGCTGGAACAGCATCACGGCGGTTTCCGTGGCGGGGCCGAAGGAGCCGTCCGCCGTGCCCTTCAGATACTTCAGCTCAATCAGCCGCTTCTGAAGCGTGGTCACGGCTTCGCTCTTGGAGCCGCGCTTGAGCAGCTGGAACGCCTCGTCGAAGCTGCCGTTTTCGTTCATCAGCGTGATGTAATCGGCGGAGGCCCAGCCGGTCTTGTTGTTGTAGCGCACGTGATACCACAGCGTACCCTCGTTGTCGCGCTGCGATTCGCCCAGATAGTCTACCGTCTTTCCGGCGGGCGCGCTCAGGATGATGGTATGGTTCTTGCCCGCCGCGGTGCGGATGTTCACGTTCTTGATGGCCTTGCCCTTGGCGTACTGCGTTTCGTCCACGGGCAGCGCCGCGTTCAGGCCGATGACGAGATTGTTCGCGTCCTTCCAGTAGGTGATGTTCAGGTTTTCGCCGTCGGAATAGGTCGCGCCGCGATCCCACGAGTCCACCAGCGTCATGCCGTTTTCGACAAACACGCTGCCCGCGTCGGACGCGCTCGAACCGACGTACACGCCCATCAGGCTGTAGCCGGACGCTGCGTTGATGGAGATGGACGACACGCGCGCGCCGTCGTCGGAATTCACGGTCAGAACGTCGCTGGAATACTGAATGCCGTTGGTCACCTGATCGTCGGTGGTGCAGTTCAGCGCGGCGGCAACCTCCTGAAAGTTCTGTCCCAGCCGATCCTGCAAATCGGTGTGGTCGCCCGTGGGCGCGGCGGCAACGTTGGCCGCCTGCTCGGTGTTTTCGCCGCTTTCGGTGGATGTAAGCACGGCCAGCTGCGCCTCGGTCAGCACCAGCCTGGAGCAGCCGGCGAAGATGTTCGCGCCGGCGTAATACAGCTTGGAGGGCAGGTTGATCTCGGTCAGGCTGGCGCAGTTTTCAAACGCGCCCTCGCCGATGCCGGTCACGTTCCCGGGCAGCGTAACCTTCTGAAGGTTCACGCAGCCGCTGAACGCGCGCGGCTCGATGGTGGCCACGCCGTCGGGAATCTCCACCTCGGTAAGCGTGGTGTTGCCCATGAACGCCTGCGCGCCAATGGCGGTAAGCGGATGCATGGCATTTCCGGAATTAAAATAGGAAGGAATTTTCACGCTCGCGTCCGTTCCATTATAGGAGACAATGCTGGCGGTGCCGTCCTCCATGTAACGGACGGTGAAGTCCCCGACAGCCTCCGCCCCCGCGCCGAACGCCGGCAGAAGCGCCAGAATCAAGAGCGCGACGAACCATTTTTTCATTGTGAACTCCTTTCTCACGCACGGAGCGTGAACGCGAATTTGCCGCCTCCCGCGCTCGGCGTAGAGGCGGCAAACCGCAAGCCTGTTACTGGGCGAGCTGTGCAAACAGCTCGAGCAGCTGTTCGGTCGTGAGCGGCGTGCCGGTCACGTGCGCGGGCGCGGTTTCGGGAACCACGGTCTCCACATTCACGGACAGACTGCCGACCGACTGGGCAACGCCGTTCTCGGTGCTTTCCAGCGCCAGCTTGATACCCGTGTCCGTCAGGGAGAAGGACAGGTCGATGCGATCCTCCGTTCCGTTCGCGTTGGTCGCCAGATACAGCCTTCCGCAAACATCGTCTTCGTTCTCGGGCTCTTCCTCGATGATACCGCCCTCGATATACATCGTCTGACCCTGCACGTCCACGTCAATGCGGTACGCGAGACGGTTTTCCTCTTCGATCGCCGTGCCGGTGATCTGCATCAGCGGCATCGCTTCTTCCATGCCCATCATTTTGACGCTGACGTCGCACACAAAGTTCACGCCGTCGACGGTCAGCGTATATCCTGTCGTCATGCCCTCCGTCTCCGCGCCGTCCGCGCCGATGCTGTTGGTCTGCGTCGTGGCGACGGCCTTCATGCCGGTCGCGGTGCGCTCGGCGGTCGCTTCCGTTCTCTGAACGGTGGAATCCGTAATCGTTACGCTCTTGAGACCCTCGGGCGTCAGCTCGTAGGTGCAGCGGGTAGCCACTTCGCCGTTCACCAGAATCGTGTAGTCGTAGGCATAGCGGCGGCCTTCTTCGTACGTCACGGAGCCTTCGATGCTCGTGATGTCGTCTTCCTCGATCACGTCGATGTTGAACGTGCCCTCAAGGCCGCGGTAGGTATCAACAAACAGCGCGTTCACCGAGAACGTGTCGCCGCTCACCCTGCCGAAGCCGTTGAGCGTGAACACGTCGTCGCTGCCATGCAGGTTGATCGTGAGGTAATCCTCGCCGCCCATTATGTCGAGCTTGCCGTCCATGTCGTCGTCGTCCATGCCCAGCGTCAGGCGCGCCTTCGCGTCGGCGAGCATCAGGTTCGCTTCCAGCACGAACGTGTCATAGCCGATATAGGTATCCGCGTCCAGCGCGAACTCACCGGCGACGCATCCAAAGGTCACGCGGTATTCGTCATAGTCCACTTCTTCCAGACGGATATACAGATAGCCGCCCGCGGCGGTATCGATTTCCAGCGTGAATTCCTTCTCGCTGTACGTCAGCTTGCCTTCCAGCAGCGTCGTTTCCTCCGCGGCCGCGCTCGTTTCCGTCATGCGGAACTCGACGTTCAGGCCGTCCTCGTTCGCGGCGGCGGACAGCGTGAAGCACTTGCCGTCCACGTTCACGCGCACGCTGGCGATCAGCTGCTCGCCGTCAAACACCATTTCCATGTGGATTTCCGTGGCGCACGCATCGACCTTCAGGTCGAAATTCAGGGTCATCGAGCCCTGCGACAGAATCGACACCTGCAGGCTGCCGGAAACGCCGGTCAGCGGGTTCGCCTTCAGCGCCTCGGCCGCGGCGGTCATCTGCGCAAGCAGCGCCTGCGTGCCCGTCGCCGCGTCGGTGCCTATGCACTCCCACAGCTTCAGCTGCGAAAGCGCGTCCGCCAGCTGCGCGTCCGCCGCCGCGCGGGTCAGGTATTCCGCGAACAGCGAAACCACGTCCTGCACCGTGGCGTTGATTTCAAAGCCGCCCTCCTCCGTCATGCGGAAAAGCCCGCGCTCCATCACAAGGCTCAGCAGGCGGTTCATTTCCGTGTTCAGGATGGACTGCCACACCAGCTCGTCCTGCTGCGCGTCGCCGCTGTTCATATATGTATACAGCTTCTTCGCGGTCTCCGCGTCCAGACCGGAGGACATGTAGGAATACATGCCCAGCGCCTCGTTCAGCACGTCATAGGAAAGCTCGACCGCTTCCCCGCCGTAGCGAACCACGACCGCGCTCTCGCCGAGCTGCACAAACAGCGTGTCCTGCAGATACGGCGCGTTGACCGTGATCTGCCGGCAGCCGTCCTCGTCCGTTCCCAACTCCACGGACGCGTTCAGAATTGTTCCCAGGTACTCCGCCGCCGCCGTGATGGTGGTCACGGTGATCGGCTCTTCCGCCGCAGCGATCGCCGTCGTCTCCGCCGGGGTCGCCGTCTCCGCCATCGCCATGCCGCTGAAAGCCATGACGAGGGCCAGAAGCCATGTCAGCATACGAACTGAATATTTCTTCATTGCCGTATCCTCCTGCTTTTTTACCATTTTAATTATACCATATCCCCGCGCGTTCCGCAATTCCCTGTTTGCGAAATTCACAGAGTAGGGGCACAGAATTCTTCACAATGTTGTCGGCAGTTTGCGCTTGCCGTGAATCGCACGCAATGCTATAATACTCTGGATATATACTTGCCATACTTCCGCGAAAAGAGGTTTCGGCTGTCCATGGCATATCATTCCTGCATATCGGACAACACCGTCAGTTATCTCACGCAGCAGTTCCCTGCGGAGACGCCCGCGTGGCTCGCGGCCTTTCCCGGCGAGCTGAAGCGCATCTGCGAGAAATGGGCGTTCACGCCCGAGGGGCACGAGCCGTGCTCCCGCTTCGGCGCGATTTTGTATGGCGCGAGCGCGCGCTATGGCCGCGTGGCCGTAAAGGTGGTTCCGTGGTTTTCCCCGCGCCTGAAAACCGAGGTTTTCTGCTACCGGCATTTGCCCTACCGCGAAATGTGCCCGCTGTACGATGTGGACGAAAAGCTGGGCGCGATGCTTCTGCGCTATGTGCCTGCGGCGAATTCCGCCGACCACGCGCCGCGCGAGCGCGTGTTCCGTTCGCTCTACGAGCAGCGCCGCCCGGCCGCGCCGGACGAAACCGCGCTTCCGCGCTATGAGGACGTGCTTTCAGACGTGCTTTCCAACGCCCGCGCCGCCGTGACCGCGAAAAACGACGCGCGCCTTATGCCGTTCCTCCCTTCCATCGAACGCGCGCTGAACGCGATGGAAACCTTCCGGGATTCCGAACGATACTTAATACACGGCGACGCGCACGAATATAACATGCTGGTGGAGGACGGCGGCTGCGTGCTGATCGACCCGCTGGGCTACGTCGCGCCCATTGAGTTTGAGTTCGCGCGCTATCTGGGCACGGCCATGAAGAAACATCCGCTCTCGAACGCCGAAATGGACGCGCTCGTCTCGCGCATCCTGCCCGGCGGGGTCGACCGCGCCCGCGCCCTGAGCGCCTTCGCCATCGACACCACGCTGCGCGGCTGCAACACGTTTATCGAGGGCAACACCTGCGAGGAAATTGTGTTTGGCGGCAGCTGGGCGGCGCGCGCATGGAATTATGCGGACGCGCTTTCGCAGCCTGCGAAGGAGGGAAAACGGCATGTCTCTTAAAAGTGAATGGAGGCGGATGCGCTCTGATATCCGCTCCGCCTACAAGTCCGAGGACACCGAGGAATTCTTTGACCGCATCTTCACAAAGCCGCTGGGCTACCTGTGGGCGCGGCTGTTCATGCGTCTGGGATGGACGCCCAACATGGTCACGCTGCTGTCCATGGCCATCGGCTTTGCGGGCGGCTGGCTGTTTTATCCGGAGAGCTTCACGCTGAACCTCATCGGCGTTCTGCTTGTAATCTGGGCGAACATTCTGGATTCCACCGACGGCCAGCTCGCGCGGCTGACGGGCAACAAGTCCACGCTGGGGCGCATTCTGGACGCGCTGTCCACCGGCGTGTGGTATGTGGCGATTGACTGCGCGCTGTGTCTCAGGCTGATGCCAAAGGCCATTCCCTTCTCCGGCGGCAGGCCGTGGGGCGGGCTGATCTGGCTGGTGGTCGTGATCTGCGAATTCGCGGGACACCAGCGGCAGTGCATGCTGGCGGACTATTACAGAAACATCCATCTGTTCTTCCTGAAAAACAAAAACGGCAGCGAGCTGGATCGCTCCCGCGACATTGCCCGCGCCCGCGCGAAGCTGCCGTGGAAGGGCGCGCGCTTTCAGAAGCTGTATCTGTATTTCTACGGCCTGTACACGCGGCTTCAGGAGCTTTCCACCCCGTCGTTCCAGCGGCTTTTCAAGGCCATTGAGGAAAACGGCGGCGAGGTGGACGAGGCCGTGCGGCAGGACTACCTTGCCCAGAGCCGCAAATACATTCAGCTGACGAACATCCTCACCTTCAACACCCGCGCCTACACGCTGTTTCTGCTGGTGCTGCTCGGCGCGCCGCTTCTGTTTTTCCCGATTGAGCTGTTTGTGTTCGGCGGGCTGATGCTGTACATGCGCGCCAAATACGAAGCCATCGCCGAGAACATCCTCTACGCGCACAGGCTGCCCGGCAGCGAAACGCCGCCGGTGAAGCGCAAGAAGTACCCGGTGGTGTTCTTCGTCATCGGCGTGATCGGCATCATCGCGATGCTGGCCAAGACCGACATGAGTCAGGTGGACTGGAGCGGCACCATCCTGAGCAAAATGCCCATATGGCTGCCGTCGCTGATCGCGCTGTGGGCGGTGGTGTACATCCTGCACACGCTGGCCTACCGCGCCATCATGGGCTGGGACATGAAGAGCATGCCGTTCTGGCGGCTGCTCAAGATGACCATCTCCGGCTTTTCGCTCAATCAGGTTACGCCGATGGGACTGGTGGGCGGCGAGCCGTACCGCATCATGGAAATGAAGCCGTACATCGGCCTTGAAAAGGCCACCGCCACCACGCTCACCTTCTCGGTGATGCACGTGTTCTCCCACGTGATGCTGTGGCTCACGGGCGCGTTTGTATACCTGCTGCTCGGCTGCCCGGGCGGCGTGCTGGCCACGCTGGCGGACATTGTGGCGCTGGGTCTTTGCGCGCTGGCGCTTTTCGCCTTCTTCCGAAGCGGTAAGCGCGGGCTGGTCATGCCGCTGATGCGGTTTCTGTGCCGCGTCCCGTGGGCGGGAAAATTCTTCGCCGCGACGCTTGAGAAAAAGCGCGAGAGCTTTGAGGCCATCGACCGCGACATGACCGCCTTCCACGGCCGCCGCCGCGATTTCGCGGCGACGCTGCTGCTGGAATACGTCGGGCGGCTTATGGAGGTGGGCGAGCTGTTCATCATCTTCCGGGTGATGCAGGTGGACGTGTCCTTCGCCGGCTGCGCGGTGGCGCTTTCCTGCGCGTCGCTGATCGGCAACCTCGTGTTCTTCATTCCGATGCAGGTCGGCTCGCGCGAGGCCGGCATGGCGCTGGCGCTGGGCTGGATGGGGCTCGCGCCGTCCGTCAGCATCACAGCGTCGCTCCTGACCCGCATGCGCGAAATTTTCTATCTGGCCGTGGGCGTGGGCGCGCTGCTTCTGACCGGAGGCTCGCCCGAGGACGCGGAAGCCGCCGCTTCTTCTGAAGACGAACCGGCTCCCTCTGAAGACGAAACGGCTTCCGCCGCGGAAAAGCCCGATTCCCCCGCCTCCGGCGAAAGCGAGGAGGCCTCATGAACGCGGCGCTGATTCTTTCCGGCGGCGCCGGCCGCCGCTTCGGCAGCGCGCTGCCCAAGCAATACCACAAAATCGGCGGGCGCACGGTGATCGAATACGTGCTGGACGCCGCCGCGAACGCGAAGCTCGTCGACCGCGTGATGGTCGCGGGCGCGGACTGTCCGCAGCTGCGCGCGCTGGCCGGGCGCTACGCCTTCGACCGCGCGCCCGCCGGCGCGGTGCGCAACGAAACCCTGCGGCATGGTCTGGACGCGCTGAACGCGCTTGGCTGCGCGCGCGTGGTGATTCTGGACGCGGTTCGGCCGCTGGTCACGCCGGAGCTTCTGGACGAATACCTTCGGCTCATCGGCGAGGGCTGGGACGCGGTTTCCACCGTGCAGCCGATCACCGACAGCCTCGGCTGTCTGGACGCGCACGAGGTCGACCGCAGCCGCTACTATCTGATGCAGTCGCCGGAGGCGTACAATTTCCCGCTTCTCTATGCGCATTTCCGGCCGGACAGCCCGCTCACCGAGGTCGCGCATCAGCTGCCCGCGGACAGCCGCCTGTACCTCTACCGGGATTTTCCGGAGAACCCGAAGCTGACCTACCCGTGGGAAAAAGCGCAGATCGCGCAGGCGCTGAAGGCACGCAGGGCGAAATAACGCCCGGTTCGCTCCCCGGGAAAACGTCGGGCTTTCCCTGCCTTCCCGCGGAACTCGGAAGCTTGCTTCCTTAATGGAGGATGACCATGAAGAAAACCGCCCGTGTGGTGAACGAAAACGGCGTGCTGATGGCGGAGGTGCTTCGCGAGGAGGCCTGCGCGCACTGCCATAGCTGCGACCTTGGCAGAAGGGAGCGCCTGCTCTACCCGCTGAGCGGCGAAGGCTTCCGTGAGGGCGACGAAATCACGCTGGAATTAAGCGGCCGGACGCTCTCCAAAACCTCGCTTCTGGCCTACGGTCTGCCGCTTCTATGCCTGATCGCCGGGCTTCTGCTGGGCAGCGTTCTGTTTTCTCAGGAATGGGCGCAGGCGCTTTCGGCCATCCTGATGCTGGGCGTCGGGCTCGCCATTCTCGCCGCCACCGAGAAAAAGCGCAAGGCCGGCAGGCAATACGTCTGCCGCGCAGAAAAAAAACAAGCCTGACGCAGGAGATTAAGCCCCCCGTCTCGAAAATCTCTGCATACGGCCGTCCGCATTCCCACCTTAATCAATGAATCTGACAGGAGGATTGAAAATGCAGCAGTTTACTTCCGAAAACCTGAAACCCGAGAACCTGAACGGTCTTACGCTGGTCGACTTCTGGGCTCCCTGGTGCGGCCCGTGCCGCATGGCCGCGCCCGTGCTCGAAGCGCTGTCCGAGGAATACGCGGGCCGCGTGACCTTCGGCAAGCTCAACATCGACGAAAACGCCGACGCCGCCATCGCGCTGGGCGTGATGAGCATCCCCACGCTCGTCCTCTTCAAGGACGGCAAGGAAGTCGACCGCCTGATCGGCATGCAGGGCAAGCCCGCCTTCCAATCCCTGATCGAAAAGCACCTCGCCTGACACTCTCCCACCGCCAGCCGGAAACGGCTGGTTTTTTTGTGGAAATCATGCCGCTACCATGCCAGATGCGGCAGCAGTCTTCGCGGCGTGAACGCGGCGATGATTTCAGGCGCGAGTTTCTCTGGCGGCGGGCATTCTTTTTTCTCGCGCATCCGGATGAGCAGCGGCGACAAAACGCACGCTGCGTCCTGCGCGTGCCGCTCGTGTTGTTATTTCAGTTCGTCAATCCGTCCGGCCAGAAAAAGCACGTCCAGCAGGCACGCGGCGGCAAGGTCGGGCTGCGGCAGCTCGGAGGTCTCGCTTTCCAGCACGCGATCCGCCATTTGGCGAACCTTCTCCGTTTCCCCAAGCCTGGCGGCCGAGTACGCGCAGAGCACGCCGCACCAGAAATATCTCGCCCGATCCGCGCATGTCTCCCAGCGGAACGCCGCGTCGAGGGAAAGCACCGTTTCATCGCGCGCGAGCAGCTAGCTTTGCTCCATCAGGTTCCAGACAAATCTGGCGTTGTCCGGATCGAGCGCCAGCGCCTTTTCAAAGCAATCGAATGCCGACAGCGGCCGCCGCTCCCTGTCGTAGGATTCTCCAATCGCCGTCAGAATTTCCGCGTCCCGCGGATTGGCGCAGAGCGCGCGCTTCAGATGTCTGCGGGCGCGGCGGAAGGACACCTTCGTCTCGATGTACCGTCCTCCGCCCAGCACATACGCCTTCGCAAATTCCAGATAATATACGCCCAGCAGATATTCGACGATCTCGGACGGGTAAAGCCCCTTCAGCGCGTAAATCAGCCGCTGCGTTAGCGGCGGTTGATTCGTGCACATCAACCGCCGGATCAGGTCGATAACTTCCTCATTTTGTTCGGAATAAAGGCATGTATGCATGCTCACATTGCTTCTTTCCGCCCGTTTGCCAATCGAACGCGGCTCGGCGCACTTTCAAAAAAATTTCGCGGCAGGGGAGTTTGCTTTCCCCTGCCGCACAGATTTATTTGGTTCCGAACAGTCTGTCTCCGGCGTCGCCCAGGCCGGGAACGATGTAGGCGTGGTCATTCAGCTTCTCGTCGATGGCGGCGATGTAGATGTCCACGTCCGGGTGCTCCTTCTGAACGACGGCGATGCCCTCCGGCGCGCCCACCAGGCACACGAGCTTGATGTGTTTGCAGCCGCGGTCCTTCAGGAAATGAATGGCCGCCGCGGAGGAGCCGCCCGTCGCCAGCATGGGATCCACCACGATCAGCTCGCGCTCGCCGGTATCCGGCGGCAGCTTGCAGTAGTATTCCACGGGCTTATGGGTCTCCGGGTCGCGATACAGGCCGATATGACCGACCTTGCAGGCGGGAACGAGGCTGATGAAGCCGTCCACCATGCCGAGGCCCGCGCGCAGAATCGGCACCACGCCCAGCTTCTTGCCGGCGATGACCTTGCTCTTGCACTTGCAAATGGGGGTTTCAATCTCGATTTCTTCCAGGGGCAGTTCGCGGGTTACTTCGTAGCACATCAGCATCGCGATTTCGCTGAGAAGCTCGCGGAAGTCCTTTGCGCCGGTTTCCTTCTGCCGCATCAGCGTCAGCTTGTGCTGAATCAGCGGATGATCAATCACATGTACCTGGCTCATTCGTATATTCCCTCCCATGTCTGCTTTCCCGGTTGTTCATTATACCGAATCGCTCCCCGCCCTTCAACGCGGAAAATGTAAATATCCCGTAGAGACAAATCGATTTCGCCCCTTTCGCCGCGCGGAAATCTATGGTATACTTATGAAAAAGGGGGCGTACAGATTTATATGAAAACGATTGGCATTGCCGTAATCGGCTGGGGCTTTATGGGGCGCACGCACACGCACGCGCTCCGGTCTATTCCCATGATGTATCCGGGCATCGACTTTCAGCCGGCGCTGAAGTGCGTATGCTCGCGCCGCGAGGCGCCCGCGCGCGAAGCGATGGAGCTTCTGGGCTTTGAAAGCTATACCACCGACTGGCGCACGATTCTGACCCGCGACGACATCGACGTGGTTTCCGTGTGCACGCCCAACGCGCTGCACGAGGAAATGGCCGTCGCGCTTCTGAAGGCCGGGAAGCACGTGTATCTGGACAAGCCCATGGCCGTCACGCTGGACAGCGCCCGGCGCATCGCCGCGGCCGCCCGCGAAAGCGGCGCGTATTCGCAGATGGTGATGAACAACCGCTTCCTGCCCGCCACCATGCGCGCAAAGCAGCTGGCGGAGGAGGGCGCGCTGGGCGAAATCATCGGCTTCCACGCGCAATATCTGCATTCCGGCTCGGTGGACGAAGCGCGTCCCATCGGTTGGAAGCAGGAAGCGCAGGGCGGCGTGATTCTCGACCTCGCTTCCCACGCGCTCGACCTTGTGACCGACATCTGCGGCTTCCCGAAACGCGTGATGTGCGCGGCGAACACGCTGTACGCGTCCCGTCCCACAAAGACCGGCGGCGTGGAAACCGACCTTAGCGAGGATCACGCCATCCTGACCCTGCGCATGCCGAACGGCGCGCTGGGCACAGTGGAGGCCAGCAAAATCGCCACCGGCACCAACGACGAAATGGGCTTTGAAATCTACGGCAAGAAGGGCGCGCTGAAGTTCGACCTGATGGAGCCCGGCTGGCTGTGGTACTTCGACAACACGGTTCCCGAGGCTCCGCTGGGCGGACGGCGCGGCTTCACGCGCATTGAGTGCATGGCGCGCTACCCCGCGCCCGCGGGCACGTTCCTGCCGCCGAAAAACGCCATCGGCTGGGATCGCGGCCATATCCACTGCTACTATTCCTTCCTCGACTGCGTGGCGCACGGAAAGGCTCCGCGTCCGTCCATCGAAGACGGCCTGAAGCTGCAGGCCGTGCTCGCCGCCGCCGCGGATTCCGCCCGCACGGGCGACTGGACGGATGTGCCGGAGACGTAAAACACCGTCTCGCGTATCCCTCACTTTTCCGGCTGCGCGACGCACGGCAAAGGCTCCGCCTCCGTCCACCAATGACGGCCTGAAGCCGCAAGCCGCGCTCGCCGCCATGGATTCCGCCCGCACGGGCAACTGGACGGATGTGCCGGAGACGTAAAACACCGTCTCGCGTATCCCTCACTTTCCCGGCCGCGCGGCTCACGGAAAGGCTTCGCATCCGTCCATTGAGAACGGCCTGAAGCCGTACTCGCCGCCCGGGCAATTGGACGGATGCAGCGTACCACCTCACGTACTACCCTCGCCCGGCGCGTTCCGGGCGGTTCCACTGCGACGATTCTCTTCCCCGGCTGCGCGACGCACGATAAGGCTCCGCGTCCGTCCACCAATGACGGCCTGAAGCGCAAACCGTGCTCGCCGCCCGGGCAATTGGACGGATGCAGCGTACCACTCGCGCCCGGCGCGCTCCGGGCGGTTCCACTGTGATGATTCTCTTCCCCGACTGCGCGACGCACGACAAAGGCTCCGCGTCCGTCCATTGGTGACGGTCTGAAGCCGCAGGCCGTGCTCGCCGCCGCCGCGGATTCCGCCCGTACGGGCGACTGGACGGATGTGCCGGAGACGCAAAACACCGTCTCGCGTATCCCTCACTTTTCCAGCTGCGCGGCTCACGGAAAAGCTTCGCGTCCGTCCATTGAGGACGGCCTGAAGCCGCAAGCTGCGCTCCCCGCCCGGGCAATCGGACGGATGCAGCGCACCACCTCACGTACTACCCTCGCCCGGCGCGTTCCGGGCGGTTCCACTGCGATGATCCTCTTTCCCGGCTGCGCGACGCACGGCAAAGGCTCCGCGTCCGTCCATTGGTGACGGCCTGAAGCCGCAAACCGCATTCGCCGCCGCGGATTCCGCCCGCACGGGCAACTGGACGGATGTGCCGGAGACGTAAAACACCGTC
>OLOV01000334.1_pt1 | contig 41930 bp, 40 predicted proteins | sample 1672931 | NCBI WGS metagenome assembly OLOV01 (sample SAMEA3136738, study PRJEB25190) | human gut metagenome | biome: human gut; feature: human-associated habitat; material: faeces | place: Austria | collected 2013 | reverse complement strand
GGATAAACGCTGAAGGCATCTAAGCGTGAAGCCGACCTCAAGATAAGATCTCCCATCCGAAAGGAGTAAGACCCCATGAAGACCACATGGTTGATAGGCCGGAGGTGGAAGTGCAGCAATGTATGAAGCTGACCGGTACTAATAGGTCGAGGGCTTGATCAAAGCGAAAAAAGAAAGCGGAAAACTTCGCAATGCAGTTTTCAAGGTATGTTAGAAAACTAATATGCTTTACCATTCCGGTGGTTAAGCTAAGGGGTTCCACCTGTTCCCATCCCGAACACAGAAGTTAAGCCCTTATACGCCGACAATACTTGGCTGGCGACGGCCCGGAAAGATAGGTAGCTGCCGGATACCAAAAGGACGCTGTAAAGCGTCCTTTTTCCTTGTATTTAGCCATTCTTAAGACTTAGTAAGCCGTTTTATCATTTCGTGTTTGGCAACTTCTAGGCAACCTTCTAAAATTCATTGGAAATAGCTCCGCAGTTTGTCCGCATCTTTATGCGCTTTTTCCTCATTAAGATGCGTGTATATGTCAATCGTGGTCTGCGCCTTTGCGTGCCCAAGATACCGCTGGGCGGTCAGCACATCCACCCCGGCATAATACAGCACGGTGGCATAATTGTGCCGGAAGTAGTGTGGCGTAAGGATGGATGCGCGTCCCGATTCTGTTTCGCGGAATTCTATGGAATCATCTTCGGCGTACACGGCTGCCATTAGCTCAAGCCACGCACGACTTAGCGGGGTATTGCGCCAATGCTCCCCGCCCGGCGCTGGGATGACGAATGCGCCGCCAAGACCGCGCAGCGGGAAAATGGCTTCGTACAGTTTGGGCGGCATCGGAATATCGCGGATTGAATACTTCGTTTTTACATCGCCTAGGCATCCTGCCTTAAAGTCAACATCCCGACACACTGATATGGTACGCGACTTGAAATCAACGTCCTGCCATTGCAGGCCGCACGCTTCGCCCAACCGCATGCCGGTGTAATACAGCACTTTCAGAATCAGCCCATTCGGGTGTTTGTCTGCGACTTTCAGCACGGCCTTTGTTTCTGCATCCGTCAATGCGCGGCGCGAATCCTTCTTCTTTGCCGCCGGACGTGTCAGCCCTGCGGATGGGTCACGGTCGATTATCCCCTGCGCATACGCCTTTGCGAACACGTTTACTATGATTGTCTTTACGCCGTTCATGGTTGACAGCCCAAGCCCCTGTTTTTCATTCATTAGCGATTGTAGGTCATTCGCGGTAATAGCGCGCATCTGGCGGTCGCCCAGCTCCGGCAGAAGATGCACGCGCAGTGTGCTTTCGTACTGCTTCTGCGTGGCGTAGCTGATATGTGGCCTTTTGTATATCTCGTACCACTCGGTCACGTACTGTTCGAAAGTCACTTCGCGCTGCACCTCCACGCCGCCAACATACCGTTTTTTCAGTTCTTCCTTGGCGGATTCAAGTGTAACCACGCACAACTCATGTCAAAACGTGCACATCATTAAAAACAGGCCGGGAAAGCCCGGTTTGCCTGGGTTTATGCCAAGATACACCGGGACAGCGAAACGCACAACTCATGTCAACGCCACACGCAAAAACGCCGCATTTTGGGGTAGCACATTGCATCTTGGCCCTATGGCATAACGCCGTTATTTAAGCGCGTTAGAAAACGTAAAAAGCAAGGAAAACAGGGCGTTAGCGCGCGTTATGTAAGTTGCAGTTTTGGGGAAATACATTTTATGCAGAGCACGATTTTTTGGTGGGACTAAAGACAGGGCAAAGACAGGGTGAAAAAACGGAAACAAGGCTAATCGCCTTGATTTTCCGAGAATCTGACCTAAAGACACGTTTTTGAGATTTTGGGTACTTTTTAAATAAAAATACAATATATTCAATCTCTATGCATACACAAATCCAGCATTATACAATCAATCTACCACCGAAATAAACCGGCCTAGCACGCGGATCGGAGCGTCGCATGAATAATGCTGAATTGGGTGTGCGTGATTACAGGGAACCAGCCGGAAGCCATCGTCATCCTTGAAGAACTTTTTGATTGTGCTGCCGTCTTCTACGGCCACAAGCGCGATCTGTCCGTTCTCCACCCATTCCTGCGGGCGGATGACGCACTTATCTCCATCGTGGATACCGGCTTCCACCATGCTGTCCCCTACGGCGATTACAGCAAAATCGCCTGCTTGGATATAGGTTTCGCCATTGATGGCAACAGGAGCTTCTGGGACTTCGATCATTTCCATAGGCAGGCCAGCGGCGGAGCGGCCCATGACTGGAATTTTAAGCTTGAAGTCAGACCTACGGCTATTATCCAGACTTGCAGTCTTTTCTTTGCCTGCCTCTTGTGGTTTTGTGGTGTACATCCCAGCAAGGGTTAGTAGCTGCTCCGTCTTGCCAAAGGCCTCATAGTCGAGGCTGTCGATCCAGTGCTTTAGACTATCCTTCCTAGCAATTAAATCATAGTATGCGGATGCTCTTTTGTCATCAGGTAGCGCTAATGACACCACATCTTTCTTATTAAGAGCAGTAGAAACTTGAGAATCATATTCGGGACTATATCCAAAGCGCACGCCAAATAACTCCTCTAGTTTCGTCAAAACACGAAAAGCAGGATACCTCCGACCAGTTTCATATCTAAATACAGTTTGTTCTGTAACTCCAATAGCTTGAGCTACGTCTTTCTGCGTTAGCCCCTTTTTAATTCTCAATTCTTTCAGCGTCTCGCCAAATTCCATAATATACACATCCCTATATTTATCATTTGAATAATACCATATATTTTTGCCCGTGTTAAGCAAAATAAACCAAATGGCATAAATATTGCCTTGACTAAACCATATGGAAGGCATTATAATAAACCAAATGGAAGGTGGTGGTTGCATGTATTTACGCGCTAAATCAATCGCTATTAGAGAGCGACGTAGAAAACTTGGGTACACACAAGCTGATGTAGCTAAAGCTGCCGGTATAGGCCCAATGTCCCTCAACAGAATGGAGAAAAATAAATATAGCGTCCATCCCCTGCGCGCCAAGGCTGTAGCAGACGTCCTGGGCTGCAAGGTAGAAGATCTGTTTGAGGTTGCGGAGAAGGAAGTTTCATAAAAACACACAGGAGGAAACGGTATGAACCAACAACTACAAGTATTCAACCACGAGCAGTTCGGTGATGTGCGCATCATCGAGGAGGACGGCAAGGTGCTGTTCTGCGGAAGCGACGTTGCAAAGGCGCTAGGATATGAAAATCCACGGGACGCGATTAGACGGCATTGCCGATGCGTAGCGAAACGCGACGCATGGGTACAGACGGGAACCAAATCTGATGGAACCCCGGCTATGCGTCTGAACAGCACTAATTTCATCCCCGAAGGCGACGTATACCGCCTCATCACACACAGCAAGCTTCCGGCTGCGGAGCGGTTTGAGAAGTGGGTGTTCGACGAAGTGCTTCCCACGATTCGGAAAACGGGCGGATATGGCCAGCAGATCAACCTGGAGCAGTTGACGAAAATCATTGCAATGACGGTACAGGCCACTGTAAAGGAGCTTCTGCCTTCTATGTCTATGTTCTTTGATATTGAATCTACTGCTTTCCGCTCCAACTCGCGCGCCCAGTCCTCCGACACCCCGGCCATCCGCGCAACGCGCACCCATGGCGGCTTTTTCGCCGTGTTGAATCTCCTGTATCGCAGGTCGATCACTTTGTACTGGTCGGCAGGAAGATCAAGCAACACATCCAGTTGGTTATGGGGTATATTCTCAGATACCGTCAGCATTTCATCTTCGTAATGGAACAACGGCTCCAGTTGGAGTCGGCAGAAAAGCTGCAGACGAGCCGCAAACAGCTTGAACGCAACGAGCGCCGAATCGCTGAACTGAAAAGGCTGTTTGTCAAAATCTACGAAGACAATGTTAAGGGCAAGCTGAATGACGAGCGATTTGAGATGATGAGCCAGAACTACGAAGCGGAACAGAAGCAGCTTGAAGCAGAGGTTGTCGCTCTGCGACAGGAAATTGAAGTACAGGAAAGGCAGAACGAAAATATTGAAAGGTTCGTCCGAACGGCAGACAAATACGTGGGCATCGAGGAAATCGACCCGTGTATGCTGCGAGAGCTGATAAAGGCGATTTATGTGGAAGCACCTGACAAGTCCAGCGGCAAACGCAGACAGAAGATCCACATCCAGTATGACGGCATCGGCTTTATCCCTTTGGACGAACTTGCGAAAAAGGAAACGGCGTGACCGAAGTCACGCCGTCCCTTAAAACAGTCGTTTTCAAGCATTTTTCAAAATAACTGTTTTACGAAGCCCCGCCTAATCCCGCTGCTTTTTGTTGTTCCCTATATTATTGATGAAACCTATTGGGTATTATTAAAAATGATATCATTTGCAAGGTCAATAAGCAATTTTGCGCGAACAATATTGCATTGGTCAAGGAGCCTCTTCTTGAAAACTACAAATGTATTGGCTATTTTTCCGAAAAAATTGGCAGTTGCTGTTTTGTGCGCTGCCTCAATTGTTCTGCATATTGCAAGGGGGGTTCTTACAACATGCAAAGCTTGACCTGAACAATAAACCGAATTTGCACCAACGAAAGGATGGAATTCTAAAACATCGAAGTAAAATAAGGGACCAATAAAACATTTTTAGCTTTCATGTATTGTAGGGCAGTGCAAGAACATCAGAGCCAATAAAATGAATTATTCAACGCCATGATATAAGCGTAAATTATATATAAAAACTCAAATATAATTATTGATTGAGATTGCACTTGAAAAAATATATTCTTGTGCTAGAATAGTGGAGCGTTCCCATCATGAACTATTAAGGAGCATTCAAAGAATGGAAAACTTGTTCTGGATTGGTTTTGCCGGAGCACTTGTCGCCGGCCTTTTTGCTGTTCTTCAGGCAAAAAAGGTTCTCTCTTACTCGGAAGGAAACGAAAAGATGCGCAAAATTGCGGGAAGTATCCGCGCAGGCGCAAACGCGTATTTGAAGCAACAGTACACGACGGTATCAAAAGTGTTTGCTGTTGTTTTCATTATTTTGGTCGTGATCGCTTTTGCAGGCGATGGAAAAATTCTTTCAAAATTCACCCCATTCGCTTTTCTCACGGGCGGAATTTGGTCCATGCTGGCAGGGTACATCGGCATGAAGATCGCAACGAATTCCAACGCGCGTACTGCACATGCTGCTTCAGAAAGCTTGGATCATGGCCTTCGAGTTGCTTTTTCTTCCGGTTCCGTAATGGGATTTACGGTGGTTGGCCTCGGAATCCTTGATATTACGCTCTGGTTTTATATTCTCCACGGCATTTTTGGAATTGATGACCCGATTCAGTTGGGAAATATTATGGTCATGAACGGAATGGGTGCTTCCTTCATGGCGCTTTTTGCCCGTGTGGGGGGCGGCATCTACACCAAGGCGGCGGATGTTGGAGCCGATTTGGTCGGTAAAGTTGAAGCGGGCATTCCGGAGGACGACCCGCGCAACCCTGCCACGATTGCGGATAACGTAGGTGATAATGTTGGTGATGTGGCCGGAATGGGTGCGGATTTGTACGAATCCTATGTCGGATCGATTTTGGCAACGTTTGCGCTTGGCGCCGTTGGCGGATATGGTTGGGGCGGTTTGCTGCTGCCTGTTGCACTGGCTGTCTGCGGGATCCTCTGCTCGATTATTGGGTCTTTCTTGGTGAAAACAAAAGAACATGCTTCGCAGAAGGCGCTGCTCAGAAGCCTTCGCACGGGAACTTATAGCGCTGCGATCCTTTCTGCGATTTTTGCTGCGCCATTGACCTATTTTATCCTTGGAAATTGGGGCGTGTATATCGCAATCCTTTGCGGCCTCGCCGGAGGCTGTGCGATCGGTTATTTCACAGAATACTATACGTCCGACACCTACAAGCCCACCCAAGATCTTGCGGCCGCATCGGAGACCGGCTCGGCCACGATCATCATCGGCGGCATTTCTTTGGGCTTGAAATCCACAATGGCCTCCATCCTCATTGTTGCCGCAGCCGTGATCATCAGTTACTTTGCAGCCGGTGGCAGCACAACGATTGTGGATCAGGCCGGCGCGTTTACAGAGGCGTTTAACCGCGGCCTGTATGGTATTGGCGTTGCGGGTGTGGGTATGCTTTCCACTTTGGGAATTACGCTCGCAACGGACGCATATGGCCCCGTTGCAGATAACGCCGGCGGCATCGCACAGATGAGCGGAATGCCGGAGGATGTCCGCCGCCGCACCGATGCGCTGGATTCGCTTGGCAACACAACCGCAGCTACCGGCAAAGGGTTTGCGATCGGTTCTGCTTCGCTGACGGCGCTTGCGCTGCTTGTATCCTATGTCGACATCGTACAGGCACGCACCGTGGAAGTATTGAACTTCACGCTCACAAGCCCTACGGTTCTTGTAGGCATGTTTATTGGCGCTATGCTGACGTTCGTATTCTCAGCATTCACGATGGGGGCGGTACAGCGCGCCGCGGAGTCCATCGTAGTGGAGGTGCGGCGGCAGTTCCGCGAAATTGCGGGCATCATGGAGTATAAGGCGGATCCGGATTATGCTTCCTGCGTTTCACTCTGCACAAAAGGAGCCCTGCGCGAAATGGTTGCCCCGGCGCTGCTTGCAATTGTCGTCCCCATCGTGACGGGCCTCACGCTTGGGCCAACGGGTGTGGTCGGTTTTTTGGGCGGCGTATCTGTGACCGGGTTTGCGCTTGCAGTCTTTATGTCCAATGCCGGCGGCGCCTGGGACAATGCAAAAAAATATATTGAAAGCGGCCATCATGGCGGAAAAGGTTCCAAACAGCATAAGGCCGCGGTTGTGGGCGATACCGTAGGCGATCCTTTTAAAGATACCGCAGGCCCGTCGCTTAACATCCTGATTAAACTCTGTTCTACGGTTTCGATTGTGTTTTCAGGATTGACGGTTTCCTTTTACCTGATCGGCCTTCTGTAAAACGATCCGGAAAAATCAAAAAAAGCTGCCCGCATGATGGTATCAGGGGGAATGGTAGCATTGCCTGAACGCCCCATGCGGACAGCTTTCCGTTTTATTAAAAATATTGAATCAGACGGGAAATGCAATGCTGCATAACAAAAACTCCCATCGCTTTTTCGCTGTAAGCCGGAGAAACTAACCGCATATAGAGCTTGAAAGGAGTGAGCAAAATGAAAGCGGCAACCTTTGTAATCGGAATCGCGGCAGGCATGGCAATGGCTACGGCAGGCGTTATCGCGATGTATCCGGACGTTTCGAGACGCATGATGCGCGATTCCAGGCGCGCGCTGCGCTGCGGCAGGCGTGCGGTGGGGCAGATCGGCAACCTGTTCGGTTAAACGCCTTGCTTTGCAGAAAAATGCGGATGGCCCCGGCGTCATCCGCATTTGTATTTTGTGCTGGAATACGCTATAATGAACGCATGAAAAATATGTCAAGCAACATGGAGGTACGAGATGACGGATAACACAAACGAAACCATGCAATTCCGCATCCCGCGGGAGAAAAACACCGCAAACGAAGTGCTCATGCGCGTCTATGCCGCCATGAAAGAAAAAGGGTACGACCCAATTAATCAAATTGTAGGATATCTGATTTCGGGAGACCCGACGTATATTACCAGCTACAATAACGCGCGCTATCTGATCCGCATGTTGGAACGGGACGAGCTGTTGGAGGAGCTTGTGCGTTTTTATGTAAATGCACCGGAGCACCAGGACCAATCGGGCATGGAGCGGTAACGGCATGCAGAGAGTATTGGCGCTGGATGTGGGCGACAGACGCATTGGCCTTGCGGTAAGCGATGCGCTCGGCATTACTGCACAGGGGATCGAAACGTATACGCGCACAGGCGATTTGGAGAAGGATGCGGCATATATCCGCTCTGTCGCGGAAAAATACCGCCCCGTTCGCCTGCTGTTCGGAATGCCGCGCAACATGGATGGCAGCTATGGCTTTCAGTCTGAAAAGGTGCGCGCGTTTGCAGATGCGGTTCTTGCAGAGTGGGATGGCGAGCATGTGTTTTATGATGAACGCTTGAGCACCGTTTCTGCGGAACGCGTGCTTTGCGAGGCGGAAATGAACTGGCAAAAACGGCGCAAGGTGGTGGACAAGCTTGCGGCAACCATCATTTTGCAGGGCTATTTGGACGGGAACCCAAAACTCTGAACAATAGGAGAACGGCATGGAAGAACGGTTTGACGAGGTTGTTTTGCTGGATGAAAACGGCGAGGAGGCGCGCTTCTCGCATATCCTCACGTTCCTTTATGAGGGCGAACGCTATGTTGCGCTTGAACCGATTGAGGAAGGTGCAGAACAGCCGGAAGAGGAAGAAGAAGCGGAGATTGTGCTTATGCACATCGTGCGCGGCGAGGATGGCGATACATACCAGCCGGTGGAGAACGAAGTGCTGCTGGACGAGGTGTTCGGCCGGTTCTTGGAACTGATGGACGAGTTGGACGAGGAGGAAGAATAAACATGTTTGCACCGAAGCTGTTCAAGGGGGCGCGCATTGCAATCGTCGGCCCGTCAAGCTCCGTCACGGCAGAACGCCTTGCGGAAGGCGTGGAGGCTATGAAGCGGCTTGGATTTGAACCCGTGGTATATGAGAGCGCGCGTTCCATGCACGGCTATTTCGCAGGCACGGATGCTGTGCGCGCGCAGGACATCAACGCTGCATTCGCGGACAAGAGTATCGACGGTATCCTCGCAACGCGCGGCGGCTATGGCGGACACCGGGTACTCCCGCTGCTGGATTACGATATGATCGCAAAGAACCCTAAGTTTTTCGGTGGATACAGCGATATTACCGCCTATCATACAGCGTTCAACCAGCGCTGTGGGTTTGTGACCTACCACATGCCCATGGCCTGTGCGCTCCACGAACCGGATGCGTATACGCTTGCCTGTGCAGAGGCGATGCTGTTCGGCATGGAAGCGAATTATCAAAATCCCGAAGGCTATCTGCGGGAAACGCTTGTGCCCGGAACAGCGGAAGGCATGCTCTGCGGTGGGAACCTTTCGCTGCTCGCAGCTTCGCTCGGCACGCCGTGGGAGATTGATACGCGTGGAAAGATCCTCTTTTTCGAGGATGTCGGCGAGCGGCCGTACCGCATCGACAGCATGCTGACGCAGCTGCGCAACGCCGGGAAGTTTGCGGATTGTGCGGGCATTCTCATCGGAGATTTTTCCGACTGCGACCCGAAGCCGGAGGAAAAGACGCTTTCGCTTGATGTGCTGATCGATGAGATCGTGAAGCCCGCCGGAAAACCCACCATCAAAGGGGTGCGCTGCGGCCACTGCACGCCCACGATGTCCCTGCCGCTTGGCAAGCGTTTCCGCATGGACGCGGAAGCATGCATGTTCGGCGAGGTGGAATAGGGCGCGAATTTCGGCCGGAACGCAGCAAAAACGTTTGCATTCCGGCCTTTTTCGTGCTATAATCACCGATGGTGCATTGCGTGGAAACGGTGCGCCCGCGTAAAATTCAAATACGCACCCGCGCGGACTGCAGGGCTCGTGCCGCAGAAGCGGCTTTCCTGCGGGAGGATGTGCGGGGAGGAAAAAACGAGGAGGTATATTACCCATGTCTGTAATTTCCATGAAACAACTGCTCGAAGCCGGCGTCCATTTCGGACACCAGACCCGCCGCTGGAACCCGAAGATGAAGGAATACATCTTCACCGAGCGCAACGGCATCTACATCATCGATCTGCAGAAAACCGTTAAGAAGATCGACGAAGCGTATTACTTCGTGCGCGATCTTGCCATGGACGGCAAGAGCATCCTGTTCGTCGGCACCAAGAAGCAGGCGCAGGAATCCATCGAGCAGGAAGCGAAGCGCTGCGAAATGTTCTATGTCAACCAGCGTTGGCTGGGCGGCATGCTCACCAACTTCAAGACCATCCAGGGCCGCATCGCACAGCTACGCAAGATCGAAAAGATGGAGGCGGACGGCGATTTCGCGTTCCTTCCCAAGAAGGAAGTCATCAAGCTTAAGGCGGAGCAGGAAAAGCTTGAAAAGAACCTCGGCGGCATCAAGGATATGAAGAAGCTGCCCGGCGCGCTCTTCGTGGTTGACCCGCGTAAAGAGCACATCGCAATTCTTGAAGCGCAAACCCTCGGCATCCCGGTGGTTGCCATCGTCGATACCAACTGCGACCCTGACGAAGCGGATTACCCGATCCCCGGCAACGACGACGCCATCCGTGCGGTTAAACTCATCGCTTCCAAGATGGCGGATGCGGTGCTCGAAGGCAAGCAGGGTGAGCAGATGGCGGATGAAGAAGCTCCTGCCGCTGAAGCGGAAGACGAGTTTTAATTGACGACTTTGATTCGGAAGGAGAAATAGAGTATGTTTACAGCCAAGGATGTAATGTCGTTGCGCGAGATGAGCGGCGCCGGCATGATGGACTGCAAGAAGGCCCTTACCGAGTGCAACGGCGATATGGATAAGGCCATGGACTATCTGCGCGAGAAGAGCCTTGCCGCCTCCGCCAAGAAGGCTGCCCGTATCGCTGCGGAAGGCATCGTTTCGAACTATGTTTCCCAGGATGCGAAGCTGGGCGTGATCGTTGAAGTGAACTGTGAGACGGACTTCGTTGCCAAGACGGATGACTTCAAGGCGCTTGTGGCAAACGTTGCGAAGCTTGTTGCCGAAAAGAACCCTGCGGACGTGGATGCCCTGATGGCGGCAGACTGCGGGAATGGCACCGTTGCCGAGATGATTACCCGCGCTGTTGCCAAAATCGGTGAGAAGATCACCATCCGCCGCTTTGCACGCGTGGAAGCTGCAAACGGCTGCGTGGATACCTATATCCACCTCGGCGGCAAAATCGGCGTGTTGGTTGAGGTGGCCGGCGATGTCGCGGGCCATGCGGCCGCGATTCACGATGTTGCGATGCATATCGCAGCAGCCAAACCGGTTTGCATTTCCAAGGAAGACTGCAACCAGGAGGACATTGAGCATGAGAAGAAGATCCTCCGTGAGCAGGCTATGAACGAGCCTAAGCCGAAGCCCGCCAACATCATCGAAAAGATGGTGGAAGGCCGCATCGAGAAATACTACAAGGAAGTCTGCCTGCTTGAGCAGCCCTTTGTGAAGGATCAGGATCAGAACATCCGCACCATGCTCAAGGCGAACGGCGGCCTTGAAATCGTCCGCTTCTATCGCTTTGAAATGGGCGAAGGCCTCCAAAAACGTCAGGATAACTTCGCGGAAGAAGTTATGGGTCAAATGAACAAATAAAACCGAAAATGGGGGAACATCCAACATGTTCCCCTTTTTTGTATCAAAAACTGAAATTGTGGATGCAACATGCAAGCGTCGGCCAGGAAGGACAGAATAGGAATGGAACTGAAATATAAACGCGTTTCACTCAAACTCAGCGGTGAGGCTATGGGTGGTAGCGATACGGTGGATTTTGAGGCGGTGGAACGCATCGCAGCGGACATAAAAACGCTCAATGACGCAGGGGTGCAGGTTGGCGTGACAATCGGCGGCGGCAATATTTGGCGCGGCCGCAGCGCAGGCGATATGGACCGCAATAAGGCGGATCAAATGGGTATGCTTGCAACGGCCATCAACTCCCTTGCGATGGAAGCGGCGCTCCGGGGACTTGGCGTCCCGTGCAAGGTGCTTTCAAGCCTTCCGATGGAGCGCGTTTGCGACACGTTCACTTCCCAGCGCGCGGAAGAAGCGTTCGCTGCGGGCAAGGTGGTGCTGTTTGCGTGCGGCTCAGGGCTGCCGTTCTTTTCCACAGACACGGCGGCAGCGCTCAAGGCTGCGGAAACGCACGCGGATGTGCTGCTGCTTGCGAAGAATGTGGATGCAGTCTATTCTGCAGATCCGAACGTTGCGCCGGATGCCGAGCGGTATTCCCGCCTGACGTATGACGAAGTCATCGAGCGCGACCTGAAGGCCACGGATCTTACGGCAATTACGCTTTGCCGCGAGCAGCACATTCCAATCCTCGTATTTGCCATGAAAGAAAAGGGAAACATTCTAAAAGCCGTTCAAGGTGAGGACATCGGCACGTTGATCCACTGATTTGCTTTTTAGGCTTGTAACGGCGCGGGTTTTCCTTTACAATAAAAGTGATGTTTTACAGGAAATGGAGGCAGAAACATGGACGCTATCGCAACCGCAAAAGAAAAGATGGGTAAAACCGTCGCAGTGCTCGTGAAGGAGCTTTCCAGCTTGCGCGCCGGCCGTGCAAGCGCACAGGTGCTTGACCGCATTTTGGTGGATTATTATGGGTCCCCCACGCCCGTTAATCAGGTGGGCAACATCTCCTCCCCGGAACCGCGCCTTCTTGTCATCACGCCGTATGACCCGAGCGTGCTTAACCCGCTCGAAAAGGCGATCCAGAAATCCGACCTCGGCATCAACCCCTCCAACGACGGCAAATGCATCCGCCTTGTTTTTCCGGAACTGACCGAGGAACGCCGCAAGGAGCTTGTGAAGGCTGTGCGCAAAAAGGGCGAAGATTCCAAGGTGGCAATCCGATCCATCCGCCGGGATGCAATCGAGCAGATCAAGAAACAGAAGAAGGACGGCGAGGTGACGGAGGACGATCAGAAAAAGCTTGAGGAACAGGCGCAGAAACTGACGGATTCCACCATCAAGGATATCGATAAGATCATAGCCGATAAGGAAAAGGAGATCATGGAGGTTTGACCTGCGTTTTGGGGTGGGAGCTTTCCCGTGCGTGTGCCGCGCTTGAGGCGGAAGGCGTTGCGGTGCACTGCGTGGCCGTTTCGAGCCGCAAAGGTGTGAAGGGCAACGAATCCCGTGTGATCCGCCAACGCCAAACGGGCGCGGCGGAGGTTGAACTCGCCTATTCCGTGTTTAAAACGGACTTGGAATATCAGGAATAAACGGGATGACGGCGTTTGCCACGCCGTCATTCTTTTTCAGGGAGGCAACTTTGCAGATCGATATGGACAAAGAACGGCGGGAGCTTTCCGGGCATCTGCCTGCGCATGTCGGAATCATCATGGATGGAAACGGCCGTTGGGCAACCAAACGGGGCTTGCCCCGCGCGCTTGGCCACCGTGCCGGCACGGAACGGCTGCGCGGTATTATCCGGCTGAGCTCTGATCTCGGAATCCGCGCACTTTCGCTTTATGCGTTTTCAACGGAAAATTGGAAGCGGCCGAAAAACGAGGTTGATGCTCTGTTTGGCCTGTTCATGGAATATTTTACGAACGAAGTGGAGGAACTCCATGCAAACGGCGTGCGCATCCGCATGCTGGGGGATGTGAATGGCCTGCCTGCAAACGTGCGCGCAGCGGTGCGTGCGGCAGAGGAAAAGACGGGACGGAACGAGGGGCTCCGGCTCAATGTGGCGCTCAATTACGGCGCGCGGGCGGAGGCGGTGCGCACAATCCGCGCGCTTGCGCATGAGGCTGCAGCAGGGACGCTCAACCCGGAAGCCATTGACGAACAATTGCTGCTTGCGTGCCTGGATACGGGCGGCCTTCCAGAACTTGACCTCCTGATTCGCACAGGCGGGGAGCAGCGGCTTTCAAACTTTCTGCTGCTGCAGGCGGCCTATGCGGAGCTTGCATTTGTAGATACGCTTTGGCCGGATTTTTCGGACGCGCTTTATATGGGCGCCTTGCGTGACTTTGCACAGCGCAGCAGGCGTTTTGGCGGCCTGCAATAAATGGGAGGAGGGAAAACCCATGCCGAAATTTGCAAAACGCCTTCTTGTTGCGGCGATTCTTTTGCTTGTGCTTGCGGCGATCCTGCACATGGGGGGATGGCTACAGTGCGCGATTTTCACGATCGGCGCAATCGCAAGCGTGTTTGAAATCAGCAATGCGTTCGAGAAGCGGGACCGTAAACCGTTTATGCTGCCCGCTTACCTGTATGCTGCGGGCTATTTTGCGCTCTACCGACTTTTCGGAGGAGAGGCCGTATGGCTGCTCGGCATCTTTATGGTGATGCTCGCTTTGATGGAACGCATCTGGAACCGCACGCGCACTACGGAGGATGCATTTTTTGCGTTGGTTCCGCTCATGTATCCGCTTGCGTTTTTCACGGCTGTGGCGATGGTGGCGGAATATGCCGGGGAGTATGACAAAAGCAGAATTGCGTTGTTTTCGATTTTTGCCATGCCGCTGATGGGCGATACGTTCGCCTACACCTTCGGCAGGCTCTTCGGAAAACGGAAACTTTCCCCGGAGCTGAGCCCCAACAAAACCGTTGCAGGCGGCATCGGCGGCGTACTCGGCGGCGCGGTGGGCGGAGTGCTTGTGTATGCGCTCGAAGGGCTGTACCCCGCAGGCGTCTCCTTACAGGCGCTGCTTGTTCTGGGCCTTTTTTGCGGTGTGTTCGGCCAGTTTGGCGATCTGTTTGCTTCGGCCATCAAACGTTGGGCGGGCATCAAGGACTATAGCCGCATTTTCTCCGAACACGGCGGTATGCTTGACCGTTTGGACAGCGTTCTCTTTTGCGCCCCGATCGTTTACGCTGTGTTCAAAATTATGGGAGTATAATAAGCTTGAGTATGAAAACCATTGCGGTGCTTGGCAGCACCGGCTCCATTGGCAGGCAAACGCTGGAGGTGTTGCGCGCGCATCCGGAGCTTGGGCGCGTAGGCGCGCTTTGCGCGCATGGGAACGTGGAGCTGCTGCTTGCACAGGCACTTGCGTTTCGCCCTGCGTTTGTCGGCATTGCGGATGAGGATGCGGCAGATGCGCTCCGGCCGTATCTTCCGGAAGGGACGCATTTGGAAGTTGGCCCACAGGCCGCGACCGTCGCAGCTGCGCTGACGGAGGTTGACACGGTTGTGAACGGGGTATCCGGCTTTGCAGGCACGGAACCGCTTCTTGCAGCGCTCCGCGCACAAAAAACCGTGGCGCTTGCGAACAAGGAAAGCATCGTCTGCGCGCATAAGCTTGTGGATGAGGCGCTTGGGTACGGCGGGAAAATCGTGCCTGTGGACAGCGAGCAATCCGCGATCTTCCAATGCCTTTGCGGCGGCGCGCACAGCGAGGTAAAGCGGCTCTGGCTCACGGCTTCCGGCGGGCCGTTCCGCACGCTTCCCAAGGAACGGCTTTGCACCGTGACCGCGGAGGATGCGCTTCACCACCCAACGTGGAGCATGGGCGCAAAGATCACCATCGATTCGGCGACCCTGTTCAACAAGGGGCTGGAGATCATGGAGGCAAGCTATCTGTTTGGCATCGATGGCGCGCGCATCTCGGTTCTGGTGCATCCGGAATCCATTGTGCATTCCATGGTGGAGTTTGCCGATTCGAGCGTGCTGGCGCAGCTTTCAAGGCCGGATATGCGCCTTGCAATCCAGTATGCGCTGGCTTGGCCGGCGCGCATGCCGTCCGCATTTGGCGCGCTCAACCTTGCGGAGGCGGGAAAGCTCACCTTTGAAGCGCCGGATGAGGAACGCTTCCCATCCATCCCGCTTGCATATGCGGCCCTTGCGGAGGGCGAAGTGCTTCCGATTGCCTATAACGCTGCGAACGAAGCGGCAGTAGCACGCTTCCGCAGTGGGGAAATCGGGTTTTGCGGCGTGTTCCATGCGGTGGAATATGCAATGGCGCATATTTCGCGCGGCACAATCCGCACGTTTGCGGACATACTTGAAACCGACCGTGAGGCGCGAAGCCTTGCGGAGAAAGCGATGGAAAAGAAGATTTGACGACGTTTTTATCCATTTTGGCGGCGTTGCTCGTGCTTTCTGTGTTCGTTGTAGTGCATGAGCTCGGGCATTTTTTGGCAGGGCGGCTTTTGGGCTTCACGGTGTTGGAGTTCGCCATCGGCATGGGTCCCGCAATCCTGAAAAAAGAAAAGAACGGTATCACCTATTCTCTGCGCGCGTTTCCAATCGGCGGCATGTGCCGCTTTTATGGCGAGGACGAGGAGGCAAAGGATGGCCGCTCGTTTTCCGCGCATGCGGTTTGGAAGCGCATCATCGTGGTGGCAGCAGGCCCGGTGATGAATATCCTTGCCGCCATTCTGTTTGCAACGGTTTCGCTGATGGGCTATGGCGTGTATGTGGATGTTCCTACGGTACAGGAGCTTGCAAGCGAAACCTCACCGGCGGCGCTGGCCGGGATTGAGCCGGGGGATGTGCTGCATGCGATCAACGGGGTTACGATCGAGAACTATGAACAGACCTCCGATTTGATCCTCGGTGCGAGCGGGGAAGAGATGGCTGTGACCGTGGAGCGGGGCGGCGTGCTTGTCGACCTTACTGTGCGCGATTTTTACAATGAAGCCGAAGGCCGCAACTTCATTGGAATCACCTATGGGTATGGCAGGGAACGGTATGGCCTGTTCCGCGCGATTGGCACTTCGTTCCGCTATGTCTGGGATATCTTTGCGGAGGTGGCGCGCTTCATTGGAAGCATCTTTACGCAAGGCGTAAAACAGGGAGATGTGGTTGGCCCGGTTGGCACGGTAACGATTATCGGTCAGGCTGTGCGTACCGGATTTGAAACGGTGCTTTACCTTTCTGTGCTTATCAGCGTAAACCTTGCGTTCATGAACCTTCTGCCTTTGCCTGCGCTCGATGGCGGCAGGTTGGTGTTTCTGCTGATTGAAGCGATTCGCCGAAAACCGGTTCCACCGGAAAAGGAAGGTATGGTTCATTTTGCGGGGCTGGTGCTGCTGCTCGGGCTGATGGTTTACCTGACGGTAAGCGATGTGCGCGGGCTGTTCAGCGGCCTGTTCGGCGGATAAATGCGCAAACAAAAGCCGGAGGCTTAAAAATGGGAAACGAAACGAAAGCCGTACGGGTTGGCGGAGTATGGATGGGCGCAGGCGCGCCCATTTCCGTGCAATCCATGACGAACACATATACGGGGGACGTGGAGGCAACCACGGCGCAGGTGCGGCAGCTTGCGGAGGCAGGCTGCGAGATTGTGCGCATGGCGGTCAATGACGTGCCTGCCGCCGCAGCCGTGCGGGAAATCCGCGCGCGTACACGGGTCCCGCTTGTGGCGGATATTCATTTCGATTACAGGCTTGCAATTGCCTCCATCGAAAACGGAATCGATAAGATACGCTTTAACCCGGGCAATATCGGCAGCGAAGCGAATGTGCGTGCGCTTGTGGACTGCGCAAAAGCGCATCATGTGCCCATCCGCATCGGCGTAAACGCAGGCTCGCTCGACAAGGCGCTGCTTGCGCGCTATGGCGCGCCGGTGCCTGCCGCGCTTGCGGAAAGCGCGCTTTCCCACGTGCGCATTCTGGAGCGAGCGGGATTTTCGGATATCGTCATTTCTGCCAAGATTTCAAGCGTCCCGGAAACGGTGGAAACCTACCGCCTGCTGAAGCAGGCGTGCAGCTATCCGCTGCATATCGGCGTGACGGAGGCGGGCGGAGGAGAGCTTGCGCTCATCAAATCCGCCGTGGGTATCGGGGCACTGCTGCTGGAAGGGATCGGAGACACGATCCGCGTTTCGCTTACCGGCGATCCTGTGCGGGAGGTCGTGGCGGGCAAGGCGATTCTGCAGGCGCTCGGCCTGCGCCGCGAAGGCGTGGAGATTGTCAGCTGCCCAACCTGCGGCCGCTGCAAGAACCTTGCGGCGCATGCGGCGCTTGTGGAACGCGTGGAACGGGAATTTAAAAATGAGAAAGAATACATAAAAATTGCGGTAATGGGCTGCGCGGTGAACGGCCCGGGCGAGGCGCGGGAGGCGGAGATCGGCATCGCCTTCGGCCGGACAAATGCCGTGGTGTTCAAGCGCGGGGAGCAGGCTTTTGCGGGCGAGTTGCCCGGCACGGCGGAGCGTTTCCTTAATGAAATCAGGAGCATGCTGGAAGAACGGAAAAAGGAGCGGGCGTGATGCAGCGGGACGATCCTTATGGCCTTGCAGAATTCGGCGCAGAGCTTGCCGGGGCAAAGCTTTATAAAAACGAAAAGCGGCTTGTGGCTGAGCTTACCCTGTCGCGGCTGATCGGTGCGCGGGAAACGGAGCGCATTTGCGCGCGTCTCAGCGCGGCTGTGCCGGACTGCGCGGTGGAACTGCGAGCGGCAAACGCGGCGGCGCTCATGGCAGAGGGGGCGTTTCCCACCGTGCTTGCAGAAAGCTGGACACATTTTTCGCCCCTGATGCGGCCGGTTCTCATCAATGCCGTTTGGGAACAGGCGGAACCGGGTTCCTTTGCCGTACATATCCCGGAAAAGCTGTATGAAGCCGCGAAAACCTACAACGGCGCAGCCCGGTTGACGGAATTTGCGCGCACGTTTTACGGCCTGGAGATACAGGTGCGCCTTGTGCCGGATGCTACCCTGCAAATGCCGAATCCCGAGCAGACAGCGGAACCTGCGCGTGGCATGGCGGAACGCGGGGACAGGCAGGAGCAGCCAGAGCGCAGGATGCAGACACAGGCCGGAACAAAGAAGGCTGCGCCCGCGCGCGGCGGCGCAAAAAAAGCAACGATCCCGAAGGATGCGGTGCTGCTCGGCACGCCTGCGGGCACGAAGCTCATGCCCATGCAGGAGGTTAATGAAGAATCCGGAACCGTTACCGTGCAGGGCGAAATCCTTTCTATGGATGTGAAACTGCGGAAGGATGAAAGCTTCATCGTGGCGCTTTATCTTTCCGATAAAACGGGGACGCTCCCGCTTAAGCTTTTTCTGCGCAAGGAGGAAAAGAGCATTGTGGAGCGCATCGAAAAATGCAAGAAGGACGGGAAATGGCTTGTTGCCCACGGGCGGTATGCGCGCGATGATTTCATGAGCATGCACTGCGTGTTCCCGAACTGGTTGTATCTTACAGAACCCATCCGCCGGGAAGACAAGGCTGAACACAAGCGCGTGGAACTGCACCTTCACACGAAGATGTCCTCTATGGATGGGCTTGTTGACCCCAAAGAGGCGATTGCGACTGCCGCGCGCTGGGGGCATAAGGCCGTTGCAATCACGGATCACGGCGTGGTACAGGCATTCCCGACGGTGGTGGCCGCAGCGGACAAGCTCGCGAAAAACGGGCAGGATTTTAAAGCAATTTTGGGCGTGGAAGGGTACCTTTTGCCGGACTGCGCTCTGATCCCGATGGAAAATGACTTTTGCACCGTGGGACTTACGCTTGGCGGCGGCGTGCATAAGGATGGCGTGTTTGAAATTGCGGCTGTGCGCGACAGGCCGGGAGAAGAAGCGATGCGCTTTCATACGCTTGTGAACCCTGCGATCCCTTTGCCACAGGCGCTCGCCGCCGAGACGAACCTCACGCAGGACGAGATCGACGCGGCGCCGCTGTTGGGCGAAGCGCTCCATGCACTTTTGGAGTTTGCCGAGGATGCGCACATCGTATTCCACGGGTCTGAAACGCTGCTCCCCATTTGGAAAAAGGCGCAGTCGCTTTCGATTGACCTTCCTTCGCAGTGCGTGAATACTGAAATGCTCACCCACTATCTGTTCCGCGCGCTAAAGGATACGGGGCTTGCAGCGGCCTCTGCAGCGGCAGGGCTGCCCGTGCCGGGCGCGGGGGCTGTGCAGATGGCGGATGCGGTGCGGGCGCTGCTCGGGGCGCTTTCATCGCAAATGCGTGAACGCAACGTGCACCGCCTGCCGCTTACGAACATTGTGCCGCGCGAGCGTGTGAAGGGGCAGCGCAACACGTATCACATTATCCTCATCGCAAAAAATCACGAGGGGCTCAAAAACATGTATCGCCTTGTGTCCTACGCGCATCTTGAACACTTGAAGGGCGTGCCGCGCATCCCGCGCAGCCTGCTGCAGATGCACCGGGAAGGGCTTATCATCGGTTCAGCATGCGAAGCGGGGGAACTGTTCCACGCTGTGCTTGCGGGAGAGCCGCATGACAAACTTGTGGAGATTGCAAAGGAATACGATTACCTTGAAATCCAGCCCATCGGCAACAATGCTTTCCTGGTTCGCAACGAAACCGTAAAGGATGAGGAAGGGTTACGCGATTTGAACCGAAAGATCGTTTCGCTTGGAGATGAGCTCGGAATCCCCGTCGTTGCAACGGGGGATGTGCATTTCCTGAACCCGGAGGACGCGATCTACCGCGCCATCCTGATGAGCGCACGGGATTTCAAGGATGCGGAGCAGCAGGCGCCGCTGTATTTTAAGACCACGGACGAGATGCTCGAGGAGTTTTCGTATCTGGGGGAAGAAAAGGCTTTTGAAGTTGTCGTCACAAATCCGAACGCAATCGCTGATTCGTGCGACAGGCTCAAGGCGTTTCTTTCTGAAAAAGGAACCTATGCTCCTACGTTTGAAGGGGCAAACGAAGAATTGCGCGGCATGGCGGAAAAGCGCGCGCACGAAATTTATGGCGATCCGCTGCCGGAGGTAGTGCAGGCACGCCTTGAAAAAGAACTGAATTCCATCATTGGCAACGGCTATGCGACGCTGTATCTTCTGGCACAGCGGCTCGTGCACAAGTCCAACTCGGACGGCTACCTTGTCGGCTCGCGCGGTTCGGTGGGATCATCGTTTGTGGCTACAATGGCGGGCATCACGGAGGTGAATCCCCTCCAGCCGCATTACGTGTGCCCCAACTGCAAACACAGCGATTTCAACATAGACCGCACGAAGTATGCATGCGGCGTGGACATGCCGGATGCAGACTGCCCCGTATGCGGCACGAAATACAAAAAACTCGGCTACGAGATCCCGTTTGAAGTGTTCCTGGGCTTCAAGGGGGATAAAACGCCCGATATCGACCTGAACTTTTCCGGTGAATATCAGCCGGTTGCGCATAAGTACGTGGAGGAAATGTTCGGCGAAGGGCATGCCTTCCGTGCAGGCACAATTTCCGGCTTGCAGGATAAGACGATCTACGGCTACATCAAGGGGTATTGTGAGCAGCAGGGCGTGAGCTTTAACAAAGGCGAGACAGAACGCCTTGTTGCAGGCTGCGTGGGCGTGAAGCGCACCACGGGCCAGCACCCGGGCGGCATCGTTATCGTGCCGCAGGAAAACGACATTATTGAGTTTTCCCCTGTGCAATACCCCGCGGATAAAAAGGAAAAGAACACGATCACCACGCATTTTGATTTCCATGCAATGGACGACCGGCTCGTGAAGCTTGATATTCTCGGGCACGATGACCCGACGGTGCTTCGCATGCTGGAGGATCTCACCGGCATCGACCCGAAAACCATCCCGCTGGACGACCCCGACACGATGGAGATTTTCCGCTCCCTTGAATCGCTTGGCGTTTCGCTGGATGAACTGGGCTGCGACGTGGGCTGCATTGCGATCCCCGAATTCGGCACAAACTTTGTGCGCGGGATGATCATGGATACGCGCCCCACAACGATGGAGGAACTCGTGCGCATTTCCGGCCTTTCCCACGGCGAAAACCTTTGGCTTGGCAATGCGCAGGATCTCATCGCAGCAGGCACGGCAACGCTTTCGCAGGTTCCCTGCACGCGCGATGATATCATGAACTATCTCATTCTGCGCGGGGGCGATCCTTCCATGTCCTTTAAAACGATGGAAAGCGTGCGCAAAGGTCGTGGCGTCTCCCCGGAGATGGAGGAGGCGATGCGCGCCATTGACACGCCGGAATGGTACATCGATGCATGCAAGAAAATCAAATACATGTTCCCGCGTGCGCATGCTGCGGCTTACGTGATGATGGCGTTCCGTGTGGCGTATTTCAAGGTGCATCTGCCGCTGGCGTTTTATTCCGTGTATTATACCGTGCGTGCCGATGCGTTCGACATCGCCGCAGCCGCCGGCGGAGCGGAGCGCGTGCTGAAAAACATCAAGGCGCTGCGCCAGAAAGAAAAGGACAAAACCATTGAAACGAAGGAGAAGGATCTGCTTGTGATCCTTGAGGTGGTATATGAAATGAATCTGCGCGGCATCGAGCTGTTGCCCGTGGATCTTATGAAATCGAAGGCGAAGCGCTTTACGATCGAGGGCAATGCGATCCGGCCGCCGTTTTCTTCCGTTGCGGGCGTGGGTGAAAATGCCGCCATCGGCATTGAGGAAGCGCAGTCCGAAGGACCGTTTGGTTCGGTGGAGGACTTCCGCGCCCGCACAAAGGCCAACAGCGCCGTTGTAAACGCATTGCGGGAGCTTGGCTGTTTGGACGGCATGCCGGAAACCAACCAACTCACCCTGTTTTAGCCATGGCCTGCATCCTGTGTCTGGCAAAGGCGGTGGGGCCCCGAATATAATGCTTGATAAAATTTGAATAAGCTGTTATAATGAATTTGTTGGTCAGCAAAAGCTGTATTTGAGGTTTGAAAGAGTGGGCGTTTTTCCCGCTCTTTTGTTTTGAGAGACTGGCTTTAATGGCGGAGGAAGCGGATTGAAAATTACGGAAGCGGTAGATCGCGCCGTACGCGCAACGGTCGAAGCGTTAGGCTTTGAACTGGATGAGGTGGAGTACCAGAAGGAGCACGGCAATTGGGTGCTTACCCTGTACATCGATGCGCCGGACGGCGTTTCGCTTGACGATTGCGAGCGTGTGAGCCGCGCGGTTGACCCGATTCTGGATGAGGCTGATCCGATTCCGGACGCATACTATCTTTCCGTGTCTTCCATCGGCATCGACAGGCCGCTCCGAAAGGATAAGGATTTTGCCCGCAATGTGGGGAACAAGCTGGATGTAAAGCTTTATGCCCCAGTGAACAAAAAAAAGGAATTTGTGGGCACGCTCGTTTCGTTTGACGCGGATTCGTTCACCATTGCCCTTTTGGGGAAGGGCGGCGCAGCGGGCAGCGAAATGCGCATTGCGCGAAAGGATGCGGCTCTGGTGCGCCCGCATATCGACTTTGAGTAAACGCACGAAAAGCAGAGATATTATTTTCAGAAAGATAAACGGAGGAATCATCAATGAACGCCGAATTCATGGAGGCACTCAACGCAATTGAAAAGGAACGCGGCATCAGCAAGGATATTCTGATTGACGCGTTTGAATCCGCGCTGATCGCGGCATATAAGCGCAACTACGGCACTACGGGCAATGTGAGCGCCGTGGTGGATCGCGACACGGGCGAGGTGCAGATTTTTGCATCCAAAACGGTTGTCGAGCAGGTGGAAAACATCCATGCTGAGATTTCTCTGGAAAAAGCGCGTGCGATCAACCCGCTTTATGAGGTGGGCGACGTTCTCGAAGAAGAGGCGAATCCCCGCAACTTTGGCCGCATTGCCGCACAGACGGCCAAGCAGGTTGTGGTGCAGCGCATCCGCGAAGCGGAACGCGGCGTGATTTTCGATGAGTATGTTGAAAAGGAAAACGAAATCCTTACCGCCATTGTGCAGCGCGTGGAAAAGGGCGGCGTTTATGTTGAACTGGGCAAAACGGACGGCCTGATTGCCATGAACGAAACGATTCCGGGCGAGGAATACAACAACAATGACCGCATCAAGGTCTATGTGCTTGAGGTGCGCAAAACCAACAAGGGGCCGCAGGTGCTCGTTTCCCGTACGCATCCGGGCCTTGTGAAGCGCTTGTTTGAGCTTGAGGTGCCGGAAATTCAAACCGGTATTGTGCAGGTGAAATCCATTGCGCGCGAGGCGGGTTTCCGCACGAAAGTTGCGGTGTATTCTTCCGATCCGCAGGTGGATGCGGTTGGGGCATGCGTTGGCCAGCGCGGCATCCGCGTAGAGCGCATTGTAAACGAACTGCACAACGAGAAGATCGACATCATCGAATGGGACAGCGACCCGGCCGTTTATATCGCAAAGGCACTGAGTCCGGCGAAGGTGATCATGGTTTACATCAACGAATCTGAAAAGGCCGCGAAGGTGATTGTGCCGGACAACCAGCTTTTCCTCGCCATCGGCAAGGAAGGGCAGAACGCGCGGCTTGCGGCAAAGCTCACAGGGTGGAAGATCGACATCAAGAGCCAGACGCAGGCAGAGGAAGAATTGGCGCTTTATGACGCGGAGGCTGCGGTAGAAACGCAGGAATAAGGCTGGACAGGAGGTGTGCTATGACCGGCAAGAAAATCCCGATGCGGATGTGCGTTGGCTGCAGGCAAATGCGGCCGAAAAAAGAGCTTTTGCGCGTCGTGCGCACCCCGGAAAACGAGATTCGGCTTGACCGGACCGGCAAGGCTTCCGGGCGCGGCGCATATGTTTGTCCCGCGGTGGAATGCCTTGAAAAAGCGCAGAAGATCCGCGCGTTGGAGCGCGCTTTGGAACATAAGGTGGATCCTGAGGTGTTCGAGCGCCTTAAGGAGGAGATCACCAAGGGTGAATGAAACAAAGTTGCGCGGCGCGATGGGATTTGCCATGCGCGCCGGGAAATGTATTGCGGGCGACTTTGCCTGCGAGCGCGCGGTGAAGCGCGGTGGCGCGCGTTTGGTTTTGCTGGATGCAGCGGCCTCGGGAGCCACGCAGGAACGATACTTCGGCATGTGCGAGCGCGCCGGTTTGCCCTGCTTCACGGTTGCGGATCTCGGGCGGGCGATCGGCAAGGATGGACGCATGGTGGCGGCGGTCACAGATGAACGGTTCGCGCAAATGATACGCGATGCATATGCATCGGACAAGAACGCAAATTAGCATGGGGGTAGCATGAATGGCGAAAGCAAAATTCATTGATTCGGCAAAGGAGCTGGAGCAGCAGGCGAAACAGCTCTTTGAGCGAATTAAAAAGACGCATACCGATATGGGCACGACACTGCAAGAGGTGCGCCGTGCCGAGGGTAAGCTCATAGAAAAAGAGAAGGCGGCCGAAAAGGAGCGCATCGAAACCGAGCGTGCAGAGCGTTTGCGCGAATTGCTGGCCTCCGAAGGAGACCTTGCGTTCCATGTGGGCGAGCCGGACGAGGTGCAGAGTGCTGTACAGCAGGAGGAAAAAACTGCCGCAGCCGAACCGCCTGCGAAGCCGCGCGAAGAGCTGTCTGCGGCACAGGACGAGCCGGCGCCGGAAAAAGAAACGATGCCGATGCATAAAGAAGAGATGCAAAAGGAAGAACCGCCCAAAGAGGCGCCGCAAAAAGAGGAGCCTCAAAAGACGGCGGAAAAGCCTGCAAAACCGGAGCCGGAAAAAGTACATGCGCAACAGCAAAAACCGGCCGGACCCGTGAAGTCGGTGGAGCAGAAGCCTGTTGCCGAACCACGCAGGCAGGAGCCGCGCCAGCGTACGCAGAGCGGGTATCAGGCACAGCCACAGGCGCAGACCGCTTATCAGCAGCGGAGCAACCAGCAGCGCCCGGCAGGGCAAGGCGGCTACCAGCAGCGTCCGGCAGGGCAGGGCGGCTACCAGCAGCGTCCGGCAGGGCAGGGCGGCTACCAGCAGCGCCCGGCAGGACAGGGTGGTTACCAGCAGCGTCCGGCAGTAGCGCCTATACCGGCGGCAGGAAAGGAGCAGCGTTCCTTTGATGCCAACAAGAGCGCACATACACGCACGCGGGATGATGAGCGCAACAAGGCGAAGAACAAGAAAACCCTCATGAAAGAATCTGCGCCCATGGCGCGCGGCTGGGATGAGGACGGCGCCTACGGCTCAAAGAAAAAGAAAAAGCAACAGGCTCCAATCCACAAACCGGAACCTGTAAAGATTGAGAAAGCGGTGATTACCTCGGAAACCATCACAGTGAAAGAACTCTCCGAAAAGATCGGAAAGCCGGCGGCGGAGATCATCAAGAAGCTCTTTATCCTCGGCATCATGGCAACGATCAATCAGGAGATCGACTTCGATACCTGCTCGCTGATCGCATCCGATTACGGAATCGAGCTTGAACACAATGTTGCCAAGACGTTTGAAGAGGTCTTGCAGGAGAGCAGCGATGAAGTGGATGAATCCACCGAGCTTGTGGAACGCCCGCCGGTTGTCACCATCATGGGCCATGTTGACCACGGCAAAACTTCCCTGCTCGATGCGATCCGCAACAGCAGCGTCACCGAGGGCGAGGCAGGCGGGATCACGCAGCACATTGGTGCGTACACCGTCACCTGCAACGGCCGCACAATCACTTTCATCGATACGCCAGGCCATGAGGCATTTACTTCCATGCGTGCGCGCGGCGCTCAGGTGACGGACATCGTCATTCTGGTCGTTGCGGCGGACGATGGCATTATGCCGCAGACCGTGGAGGCGATCAACCATGCAAAAGCGGCGAATGTGCCGATCATCGTAGCGATCAACAAGATGGATCGTGAAACCGCTAACCCGGAACGCGTCAAGCAACAGCTGACGGAGCATGGCCTTGTGAGCGAAGAATGGGGCGGCGACACCATCTGCGTGCCGGTTTCTGCCAAAACGCAGATGGGGCTTGACAGCCTCCTTGAAATGGTGCTTCTCGAAGCGGACGTACTGGAGCTTAAAGCCAACCCGAACCGCCTCGCGAAGGGAACGATCATCGAGGCGGAGCTTGACAAAGGCCGCGGCCCGATTGCAACCGTGCTTGTGCAGAACGGCACGCTTAAAATCGGCGATACCATCGTTGCGGGCACGGCTTACGGTCGCGTGCGCGCCATGGTAGATGATAAGGGCAAACGCGTTGCAAAGGCGGGGCCGAGCCAACCGGTCGAGGTGCTGGGGTTCTCGGAAGTACCCGCTGCGGGCGATATTCTCAACGTTGCCGAGATTGACAAGCTCTCGCGTCAGGTGGCGGAGGAGCGCCGCGACAAGCAGAAGGCCGAACAGCTCAAGAACCTTTCCAAGGTTTCCTTGGACGATTTGTTCAGCCAGATCGCAGAAGGACAGATCAAGGATCTCAACATCATTGTTAAGGCGGATGTGCAGGGTTCTGTTGAGGCTGTCAAGCAGGCGCTTGAGAAGCTTTCCAACGACGAAGTGCGCGTCCGGTGCATCCACGGCGGCGTAGGCGCAATCACGGGCTCGGATATCATGTTCGCATCGGCATCCAACGCCATCATCATCGGCTTTAACGTGCGCCCGGATGCTGCGGCACGTGCGGCAGCCGAGAAAGAAAAAGTGGATATGCGCCTGTACCGCATCATTTATAATGCGATTGAGGACATTGAAAAGGCGATGAAGGGCATGTTTAAGCCCGTTTATGAAGAAAATACGCTTGGACGCATTTCGGTGCGCGACACCTTCAAGGTCAGCGGCGTAGGCACCATTGCGGGCGCCTATGTGCAGGACGGCAAGGTAACGCGCAACGCGCAGATTCGCGTCGTGCGCGACGGCATCGTGATTCACGAAGGCAAGATCGCATCCCTTAAACGCTTTAAGGATGATGCCAAGGAAGTTGCGGCCGGCTACGAATGCGGCATTGGCATTGAAAACTTCAATGATATCCGCGAGGGCGATACCATCGAGGCGTTTGAGATGGTGGAGGTCAAGCGGTGAAACACAAAACCGGCGGAAGGAGCAGGCAAGCCGCCTGCTCCTTCTGCAACAGCAAGGAGAACCATGGCAAACGTAAGATATGACAGGATCAATGAAGAAGTCAAAAAGGCCATCAGCGAGATCGTGCGTGAAATGAAGGACCCGCGCATCTCTCCGATGACGACCATCATGAGCGCGGAGGTCACGAATGACCTCAAACAGGCCAAGGTACGAGTGAGCGTCTACGATTCGGACGATGCAGTACGCGAAGCGTCCGTTGCGGCGCTCAACCGGGCGGCAGGATTTATCCGGCATGAGCTTGGAACCCATATCGAACTGCGCGCATTGCCGCAGCTGAAATTTACGCTCGATAATTCGATCGAATACAGCGTGCATATCGCACAGATTTTGAATGACCTCAACAAGGATAAAAAAGGACGGCAGGACGAACAGGAACGCTGAACATCCTTGTAAAATGCATAAATCTTTCAAAAAGGAGCGTGCGGCATGCGAGAGGACGCGCTGCGCAGCATTGCTGCGTTCATAAAGGAAAACGATGATTTTACGGTGGTTGCCCATACGGCGCCGGACGGCGATACATTGGGCGCATCGCTGGCGCTCTACGGTGTGCTTGTGCGCATCGGAAAGCGTGCCGCAGTGGTATGCGAGCAGCCGGTGCCGCACACATATGCGTTCCTTCCCGGTGCAGAGCATGTGTTGCTTCCAGAAGATGCAAGGCAAACGGAACATGTGATTGCGGTGGATTGCGCCGACCGGGCACGCATGGGGACTGCGCTCCGCCTGTTTGACGGAGCGCTGCACACCTGCAACATTGACCACCATCCAAGCAACGATTTTTACGCGGAATTCAATGCGGTGGATGATATGGCGGCAGCAGCGGGAGAACTGATTGCATCGCTTGCAGAGATGCTTTTGCCGGGACTTGACGCACCCCTTGCCAACTGCCTGTATACGGCGCTTATGACGGACACCGGAAACTTTGCTTACAGCAATACGCGCCCGGAGACGTTCCATCTGGCGGGGCGTTTGCTTGCAGCGGGAGCGGACAATGCGGAGCTGAACCGGCTGGTATATCGCACGGTACCCTTTGCAAAACAGAAGCTTTTGGGGCGCGCTTTGGCGAACATGGAGCTGCTTTTTGAAGGGAAGCTCGGCGTTTCGTATGTGATGCAGAGCGACTTTGCAGCAACGGGCGCGAGCGAGGAGGATACCGAAGGCATCATCGACCATGTACGCGATGTAGAGGGCGTTGAAGCGGCGCTTCTGCTGCGCGAAACTCCCTCCGGTGCATTCAAACTGAGCCTGCGCTCCAAAAAGGCTGCGGATGTGGGAGCGGTTGCACAGGCAAAGGGCGGCGGTGGACACAAACATGCTGCGGGATATACGGCCGAAGGACCGTTTGATTTGGTGCGTGCGGAAGCAGTGAACCTTTGCGAGCGCGCATTGAGGGAAGTATGGAAGGAATTGTAAATGTTCTGAAGCCGCCGGGTATGACTTCGTCGAATGCGGTGGCGGATGTAAGGCATCTTTTTGACATGAAGCGCGTAGGGCATACGGGCACGCTGGATCCCGGGGCGGCGGGCGTATTGCCGATCTGCCTCGGACGGGCTACGCGCTTGTTTGACTACCTTGTGGATAAGGAAAAGGAGTATTATGCGGAGGTGGCCTTTGGTTGCGCCACCGATACGCAGGACTCCTACGGCACGGTGATTGCATGCGGCGAAGGGATTGTCCGCATGGAGCAACTGCAAGCGGTGCTCCCGGCGTTTATCGGCGAGATTGAGCAGGTCGCGCCGATGTATTCCGCCGTATGTGTGGATGGAAAGCGGCTTTACCAGCTCGCCCGCCAAGGAGCGGAGGAGATCCGAAAAACACGCCGTGTTCTGGTGCATGCTCTGGAGCCTGTTGCTCAGACGGGGGAAAACCGCTTTTTGCTGCGTGTGCAATGCTCAAAGGGCACGTATGTCCGCACGCTCTGCCATGATATCGGCATGGCGCTCGGCATCCCGGCACACCTTTCGTTTTTGCTGCGCACGCGTTCCGGCGCGTTCGATGTGGAAGGGGCGCACTCCATCGCCGAGTTGCGGGAACTGAAGGAAGCCGGGGCGCTTGCAAGCGCGGTCGTCAGCGTGGAGCACGCACTGCTCCATTTGCCGGAAGCGCGTCTTGACGGCCTTTCTGCACGCAACGCACGGCTTCTGACAAACGGTGCGGAGATCGCGCATCCTGCGCTTGCAGCCTTGCCGGAGCATACGCCGCTTCGCGCTTATGCTAACGGCGCATTTTTAGGCGTTGGGCTGATCGGGGCAGGAAAGCTGCACATTACTACGTTCTTTGGGGAGGAAGCGGAGCATGAAAATTAAAGCGCAGGGAGCGGTCGTTGCCCTTGGCACGTTCGATGGCGTGCATGCAGGCCATCGCGCGTTGATCAGCGAGGCGGCCGGGCTTGCGAAGGCGCTCCATGCATCGCCGTTGATTTATACGTTTCGGAATCATCCCTTGTCTCTGTTTGGACGGGAACCCCGGCTGCTGATGACGCCGGAGGAACGCATTGCCGCGCTTGCGGCAACCGGGATCCCCGTCGCCGCAGATGCGTTTGACGCACGGCTTGCGGCGACGCCGCCGCGGGACTTCGTGCGCATGCTTGTGGAGCGCTTTGCGCTGCGCGGGATTGTTGCCGGGTTCAATTATACCTTTGGGGATCGCGGCGCAGGGGATACAGCGCTGCTCAAAACCCTTGGGGAGGAGTTGGGGATTGCCGTGCGCGTACTCGGCCCCGTGTCCTATGAAAACGAACCGGTTTCCAGCACACGCATTCGGGCCTGCCTGGAGCAAGGGGAGTTGGAAACGGCAAATGCAATGCTGGGCACATGTTATGCGCTGTCCGGAGCGGTGACGGCCAACCGCCGCATCGGACATGCGCTCGGTTTCCCAACGGCGAACCTTGAAGGATATGGCAACAAGGTATTGCCACTTTCAGGCGTATATGCTGCGCGTGCATTTGTAGCGGGAGAGGCGTTTAACGCAGTTACAAACGTGGGCAACAATCCAACGGTGGAAGGCCGGAACACCACGGTTGAAACGCACCTGCTTGACTTTGAACGGGATATTTATGGCATGCCGCTGCGGGTGGAATTTGTGGCGCGGCTGCGCGGCGAGGTGAAGTTCCCCAGCAGGGAAGCGCTTGCAGCGCAGATTGCAGCCGATGCCGCACATGCGCGCGCAATTTTGAAATAATGGGAGAAATGGCGGTTTACAAGCCGCCTGTGTTATGGTATACTTCCATGGTGCAAGAACCGTTAGCTGTGTTTTGCGACACTCCGACGCTTGACTCGGTTCACGGCAATTAATTTTTAGGAGGAAATTTTCAATGGCAACCAAACAGGAAATCATCGCGGAATATCAGATTCACGAAGGTGACACGGGGTCTCCGGAGGTTCAGATCGCGCTTCTGACCGAACGAATCAACCACCTCAACGAGCATCTTAAGCTCAACAAGAAGGATCACCATTCCCGCCGCGGCCTTCTGCAGATGGTCGGCCGGCGCCGTGGCCTTCTGAACTATCTGAAGGATACGGACATCGAGCGTTACCGTTCCATCGTTGCGCGGCTTGGCCTGCGCAAATAAGAATAACGCGAAACCAAATGCCGGCGGAGGAAGCTCCGCCGGCATTTTTGCTTTAGTCGGGTATACTCTATTTTTCTTCCTGTCGATCTTCGCATTCCTGCAGCGCGGCTTCGAGCGCCGCAATCCGCATGCGCAGCTTCGTCAACTCCATTTCAACCGGGTCGGGCAGGTTTATCTGATCCAAATCAATTTGGTCGCGCGGCTTTGCGGAGGCGGTTGCACTGGGGCAATCCGGCACGGCAGAGCAATCCTCAGCACCGGGGGTGCAGGCGGGCGTTCCATCCGGTGTGCGCGGGCAGCCTGCGATTTTTACAACATGCCCCGGTACGCCCACAACGGTCGCATAGGGCGGCACATCCTTCAGCACGACCGCACCTGCGCCGATCTTTGCATAGTCGCCGACGGTGATGGGGCCGAGCACCCGCGCGCCCGCAGCAACCATTACGTTATTCCCGATGTTTGGGTGGCGTTTTCCGGTTTCCTTGCCGGTGCCGCCAAGCGTTACCCCCTGATAGAGCGTTACGTTATCCCCTATGACCGTTGTTTCACCGATAACCACGCCCATACCATGGTCGATAAACAGCTGCCTGCCGATGATTGCGCCGGGGTGAATCTCAATGCCCGTGAAGAAACGGGAAAGCTGAGAAATGGCGCGCGCAAGCATCTTCATGCCATGCGTATGCAGAAAATGGGCTGTGCGGTGGTTGCGTACCGCATGGAAGCCCGGATAGCAGAGAAAGACTTCAAAGCCGCTGCGCGCGGCTGGATCGCGTTCCAAAACACAGCGAATGTCACTTTTTAACCGTTCAAACATGCATCGTTCTTTCCTTACCTGATGATCTGTGCTATAATACCACAAAATTATATATTATGGAACTATAATCACACTTGCGGCATGTCGCACAGAATATAATATGTGCCGTGTACCGCATGCGTCTCATTTGGGAGGACAAGAAGTATGGAGCGGATTGCCACAGGACTTTCCGAGCTGATCGGCCGCACACCGTTGATGGAGCTGCAGGGATATGAAAGAGCCGTGGGCGCGCCTGCGCGCATAGTTGCCAAGCTTGAATGCTTTAACCCTGCGGGGAGCGCGAAAGATCGCATCGGCCTTGCGATGATCGAAGATGCGGAGCAGCGGGGGCTTCTCCAGCCCGGCGCGGTCATCATTGAGCCTACAAGCGGAAACACGGGGATTGGCCTTGCTTCGGTTGCGGCGGCAAAGGGGTACCGCGTGATTCTTACGATGCCGGATACCATGAGCGCGGAACGCCGTAGCCTGCTTGCAGCCTATGGCGCGGAGCTTGTGCTGACGGAAGGTGCGAAAGGCATGGCGGGAGCAATCGAAAAGGCAGAGAAGCTTGCGCAGGAAACGCCCGGCGCGTTCATCCCCGGACAGTTTGAAAACCCCGCGAACCCACGGGCACATTATGAAACGACGGGCCCGGAAATTTGGGTGGATACGGATGGGAAGGTGGACATCTTTGTTGCGGGTGTGGGCACCGGAGGCACGATCACAGGTGTGGGACGATATTTGAAGGAAAAGAACCCTGCTGTGCGCGTGGTGGCTGTGGAGCCTGCGGGTTCGCCGGTGCTTTCGGGCGGAAAGCCGGGGCCGCACGGCCTTCAGGGCATTGGCGCAGGTTTTGTGCCGAAGGCGCTTGACACCACAATTTATGATGAAGTGATTTGCATCGAAAACGCGGCGGCAAACGCGGCGGCACGTGCCGTGTCACGTGCGGAAGGTTTGCTCGTGGGCATTTCTTCCGGCGCGGCGCTTGCAGCGGCAACGGAGCTTGCAAAGCGCCCGGAAAATGCGGGCAAGCTGATCGTCGCGCTCCTGCCGGATTCGGGAAACCGATATCTTTCCACAGGGATATTCGACTGAAAAATGCAATATGAAACAGGAAAGCGGGCAAATCAGCCCGCTTTCCTGTTTCCGCAAATCGACAATTGTCTTTTTTACAAGGGACGCAAAACGAAACGCGCAGGTCGCTGCGCTTGCTTGAAAGGCTGGCAGGGAGCAAATCTCACAGAGCTTTGCTTACAGCTCCGCCCGGAAGACCCCGGAGGTTTCCCCCCATGGGTGGTATCCTGTGCCGATGCGTGCAAATCCGTATTTTTCATAAAACCCCACGTGGTCGCTGCACAGGTATAGATACGGGAACCCTGCGGCGCGTGCGTCCGCTTTGCCGCGTTCGATCAGAAGGCTGCCATAGGCATGACCACGGTGCGCAGGCTCGATATAAAGCGCGCAGAGCCAAGGGTAAAGATCCATGCGGCTGATAAAATCGTTTGTAATGAGCCCCGCACAGCCAATGGTTTCACTGCCCTCTGTAAGCAGATACCATTGCGGCAGGGGGGCGGCGGCAGTAAGCGCGTGGCGGATGCAGTCGTCATAGACCATCCTGCTCGCTTCGCTGGCCCACTTCTCCTGAAAATAGAAAATCATGCGCTCCGCGCTTTCCGGATGTTCCCGGACGGAAATCACGTTCATCTTTCGCGCTCCTTTGTTTTTCTTCCAATATAAAGCAGGTGTTCCGCGAAGGGCAGTGCATCCGGAAGCTCACACAGGCGAATGCCGAGGCTGAGCCATTCCTGATATACTTCCTCCGGGGCTGCATAAAGCCGGTCCGAACACGGCGCAAAAAAGGATTCGCTTGAAAGAAAGTGCAGCGTTTCAAGCGGGAACTTCGCCATGAAGGGCAGCACATTCTGATGCCGCTCAAAATAAGCATCCGTAAACGCCCGGCCGGCAAAGGGCTTTTGCTGCACCAAAAGCTCAAACAGGTCGAGGATCCCGGGATTCAGCACATCCGCCGGGTAATCCCGCATATCGTAAATCAGCCCTGCATACGAACCGATGAAGGCTGCAGCGATCGTTCCGCCGGGCTTCAGGCGGGAAAGCGCGGCACGCATGGCTTCCGCCCGTTCCTGCTCCTCCCAGAGGTGGTACAGCGGCCCCATGAGCAGGACATGATCAAACATCTCGTGCGTGAGCGAAGCGATCTCGCGCGCATCGCCTGCGAACGCTTGCAGAGAAAGGGATGCTTCTTCTGCTTTTCGCAGCGCGAAGGCGGCGTTTTCAGGCGAGAGGTCGCACAGCGTCACCTTCACGCCCCGCTGTGCAAGTGCGAGCGCATAGCGCCCAGGACCGCCGCCAAGATCGAGCAGCGCGTCGCCCGGTTTGATATAGCGGGTGAGAAAACTCATGTTAATGTCGAATTCCAAACGTGCATTTGCAAGGCGTTCCCATTCTTTTTCCGGGCAGGAATCGTAGTATGCCTTTACGTTTGCCGTTGGCGTGCTCATGTGCAACCCTCCTTTGCGGTTAAAATTGTTCCGATTATACGCCGGCATACATTGGATGTCAATGTAAAAATCATATATTATTTGTTCCCGGCAAGATGAATGGGTACTATGCTATACTGGAAAGCAACAGAACAGGATGAAAACGAGAAAGGGAAAAGCCATGTTTACAGAAACAGAGTATGCTGCGCTGCTTATGCGCCTTGCGGAGTTGGGTGAGGAGAAATTCCGTGCGTTCAACGAAAAGCTGATGCCGGGCACGACGGGAACCTATGGCGTGCGCATCCCATTGCTTCGCACGATGGCAAAGGAGATCATCAAAAACGATGCAAAAGGCTTCCTCGCCGTGGCGCGGGACGATACACACGAAGAATGCATGCTGCAGGGGCTTGTGATCGCAGGCATGCGCTGCCCGGAGGCAGAGCGTATGGAGTACCTTGGCGCTTTCGTCCCGAAGATTGACAACTGGGCGGTGTGCGATGTGACCTGCGGCAGCCTCAAGAGCGCTGCAAAGAACCGTGAAGCCTATTGGGCGTTTCTTACGCCGTACCTTGCCTCCGAGCGGGAATATGAGGTGCGCTTTGCCGTGGTGCTTCTGCTTTCGCATTTTATTGTTCCGGAGTGGATTGGCCGTGTGCTCGCAGTGCTTGCAGATGTTTCACAGGAAGGGTACTACGTGAAAATGGCAGTTGCCTGGGCGCTCTCCGTGTGTTTTGTGAAGTTCCGGGAGGAGACGCTTCTTCTGTTGGAAAATGGCGTGCTTGATGACTTTACACAGAACAAAGCAATCCAGAAATGCTGTGAATCGTTTCGCGTGAGCGATTCGGACAAAGCGTTATTGCGCGGGATGAAACGGTAACGGAAGAATCAAAGTTACACAATACGTAATTAAAACGGATAAGTTTGGAAAAATACGCCTCCAAGGCTTTACATGGGCTATAGTGTGGTGTAAAATGGACAAGCAAGCAACCACAATATTTTGGGCTGCAATGCATTTTAATTCATATATATAGTGCATTTGGGGGGGACGCTGCTATGACACGCCTGAGCAAAAACGCCGTTACTGTGCTGGAACGCCGGTATTTGGCCAGAAACGAAGCATCGGAATTGATTGAAACACCGGAAGGCATGTTCCGCCGTGTTGCGGATGCAATTGCCGCCGGGGACAAGGCGTATGCTCCCGATGCGGATGTTGCGGCACTTTCGGACAAGTTCTATGAAATCATGACGGAGCTTTTGTTCATGCCGAATTCGCCCACGCTCATGAATGCGGGCAAGCCGCTCGGGCAGCTTTCCGCGTGCTTCGTGTTGCCGGTAGCGGATTCCATGCCGGAAATTTTTGAGGCGGTAAAGAATGCGGCGCTCATCCATAAGAGCGGCGGCGGGACGGGGTTCTCATTTTCGCGTCTGCGCGCATCCGGCGCGACGGTGCGCTCCACGGGCGGCGTTGCATCCGGTCCGATCAGCTTCATGAAGGTGTTTAACGCAGCGACCGAGGCCGTCAAACAGGGCGGCACGCGCCGCGGCGCAAACATGGGCATCCTGCGCGTGGATCACCCGGATATCGTGGATTTTATCCAGTGCAAAAAGGATACTTCAGAAATTACAAACTTCAACATTTCCGTGGGCCTTACGGAAAAATTCATGGAGGCCGTGGAGCGCAACGAGGAATATGACCTTATTGACCCGCGGGACAAAACCGTTGTGGCGCGCAGAAATGCCCGCGAGGTGTTCGACCTCATCGTGGATATGGCGTGGAACAATGGCGAGCCGGGCATTGTGTTTTTGGACCGCATGAACCGGGACAATGTCGTTCTGGAAGCTGCGGGCGAAATCGAATCCACAAATCCCTGCGGCGAACAGCCGCTGCTCCCTTATGAAAGCTGCAACCTCGGTTCATTGAACCTCGCGCGCATGCTTCGGGAGAAGGATGGCGCCTATGAAATCGATTATGCACTTCTCGGGGAAACGGTGGACGCCGCAGTTCATTTCCTGGATAACGTGATTGAAGTCAATAAGTATCCGCTGCCGCAGATCGAAGAGATGACGCTCGCCACGCGTAAAATCGGTCTTGGCGTGATGGGCTTTGCGGACATGCTCTACCGCCTTGGCATTCCGTATAATTCGGAAGAAGGCATTCAAACCGCAAACGATATCATGAGCTTTATCAACGAACGTGCGCACGCTGCGTCCATCGCGCTTGCAGAAAAACGCGGCGCGTTCCCGCTGTACGAAAAGAGCACGCTCGCCGCGGGCGGAAAGCCCTATCGCAATGCGACTTGCACTACCATAGCGCCCACGGGCACGATTTCGATCATCTGCGGTGCGTCCAGCGGCGTTGAACCGCTCTTTGCGCTTTCTTTCGTGCGCAACGTTATGGATGACGACGAACTGCCGCAGGTTGATCCTTACTTTGCGGAGGTCGCAAAGCGTGAAGGCTTCTATTCCGATACGCTCATGCGCCGCATTGCCAAGGAAGGGACGCTTGCGCATATCGACGAGGTACCGGAGCATGTGAAGCGCGTATTCGTTACAGCGCATGACATCTCGCCGAAATACCACATCCGCATGCAGTCCGCTTTCCAGCGCCACACGGATAACGCGGTTTCAAAAACCGTAAACTTCCGCCACGAGGCCACGCGGGAGGAAGTTGCGGAAGTATTTACGCTTGCCTATAAGCTTGGCTGCAAGGGGGTTACCATTTACCGCGACGGCAGCCGTTCCGGTCAGGTACTTTATGTGGGCGATAAGAAAAAGGAGGGGGCGGAGGAAGCTCCCATCGTGCGTGCGGTTACGCCGCGCCCGCGCCCGGAAATCACCCGCGGCATCACGGAAAAGGTGGTCATCGGGTGCGGCAACCTGTATGTTACCGTGAATTATGATGACGAAGGCATCTGCGAGGTGTTCGCTAACCTTGGCCGTGCCGGCGGTTGCCCGAGCCAGAGCGAAGCCGCGAGCCGCCTGATCTCTACTGCACTGCGCTCGGGCATGGACGTAAATGCCGTCATCGAACAGCTCAAAGGCATCCGCTGCCTTTCCACAGTGCGCCAGCGCGCGACGAACCCGAACATCAAGGTGCTTTCCTGCCCGGACGCCATTGGAAAGGTGTTGGAAAAGGTAGCCAAGATCAAGGCACAGGAGGATGCGGAGCGTCTGCATAGCGCCGTGATCCCTCCGATTGAAAAAGAGCCGCTTACCGATGGCTGTGAGATCATGGATGGCACATCCGCCCGGGCCGGTACGCCATGCCCTGAATGCGGCTCCAAATTGGAGCACGAGGGCGGCTGTGTGATCTGCCGCGCGTGCGGATACAGCAAGTGCGGTTGAAAACAGCATAAAAGAATGGGAAATCCTGCGCGCGGGCAGAAAAATGGTTTACAACCCGCGCGCATACTGCTAAAATATTAGATGGTGCGTTATGCGCCCTTCCTTGGCGCATTTCCATATTATGCGACCGCATCGAAATACTTCATTTATACCGTGAGGGGGAATCATCACACAATGAAAGATTACACCGCAGCAAACATCCGCAACATCGGTATCTTCGGCCATGGCGGCGAGGGTAAAACCACGCTTACCGAGGCCATGCTCTTCAACGCCGGCCTGCTTGAGCGCCTTGGCCGGGTGGAGAACGGCACCACGACCACGGACTACGATCCGGAAGAGGTAAAGCGCACGATCTCCATTAACGCTGCGCTTGCACCCCTTGAGTGGAAAGACGTGAAGTTGAATATCATCGATGCACCCGGGTTCTTCGATTTCTACGGTGAGGTTGCGGCGGCTATGGCGCTTGCAGATTCCGCGCTGATCGTGGTCGGCGCTGTTTCCGGTCCCGTTGTGGGAACGGAAAAAGCCATGGAACAGTGCAAGAAAACCGGCAAAGCACGCATGATGGTCGTGAACCAGATGGATCGTGAGAACGCCAATTTCGATAAGGTTATGGAAGCTGTGAACGCGAAGTTTGGGCCGAGCGTGGTGCCGATTCAGCTTCCTATCATGGAGAAGGGTGCGTTTGTCGGCTATGTTGACATTCCAAACATGACGGCTAAGAAGTTTGACGGTAAGGGCGAGAAGGAAATGCAGATCCCTGCCGCATTGGAAGGCCGCGCACAGGAGCTTTATGAAGCCCTCACCGAGGCTGCTGCAGAGGCGGATGAAGCGCTGATGGAAAAATACTTTGAGGAAGGCGAGCTTTCCCGTGAGGAAATCCTTACAGGTTTGAGCCTTGGCGTTAAGGAAGGCGTAATTACGCCTGTGTGTTGCTGTGCGGCGCAGCCGAACATCGGCATCCCCACGCTGTTGGACAATCTGGTAAATTATATGCCTGCGGCAAGCGAAGCAAAAGCTCCCAAGGCTGTGGACGCAAAAACCGGAGAGCCGGTTGAAATCAAGCAGGACGGCAAGTTTGCTGCACAGGTCATAAAGACGGTTGTGGATCAGTTCGGCAAGTATTCCATCATCAAGGTTTACAGCGGTACGTTGGATGCAGCTGTTACCCCTTACAACAGCAACAGTGAGAAGAGCGAGAAACCTGGCACGATTTATATCATGCGCGGCAAGAAGACCGTTCAGGTCGATAAGCTGATTGCAGGCGATATCGGCGCGTTGGCAAAGCTGCAGTTCACTGCGACCGGAGATACGCTTTGCGATGCTTCCGCACCTGTGAAATTTGATGCGATTGAATTCCCGAAGCCGTGCATCAGCCTTGCGGTCAGCGCGAAGAAACAGGGGGAAGAGGATAAGGTCTTTGCCGGCCTGAACAAGCTCTTGGAGGAAGATCCCACCATCACGCTTGATAAAAATGCCGAAACCGGCGACGTGCTTCTTTCCGGCCTCGGCGAGGTACACCTTGATGTTGTCTGCGCGAAGCTGAAGAATAAGACCAATGTGGAAGCGCAGCTTGCGGATCCGCGCATACCGTACCGTGAGACGATCCGGGCCAAGGCGGAGGCCGAAGGTAAGCATAAGAAGCAAACGGGCGGCAGCGGCCAGTTCGGCGTTGTAAACATGCGCTTTGAGCCCCTTGATAACGGTGAGGACTTCGAGTTTGTGAACGCGATCGTGGGTGGCGTGGTTCCGAAGGAATACATCCCTGCGGTAGAAAAAGGCACGCGCGAAGCCATGCGTAAGGGCGTCCTTGCCGGTTATCCGATGACTGGCCTCAAAGCAACGCTTTACTTCGGTAAATATCACCCTGTGGATTCCAAGGAAGTAGCGTTCAAGTCTGCTGCGCGCCTTGCTTATAAGGAAGCCTGCGCAAAGGCATCCCCGGCGCTTATCGAGCCGATCTATCACTATGATATTTTCGTTCCCAGCGATTACGTGGGCGACATCATCGGTGACCTGAACCGTCGCCGTGGCCGCATGTTGGGCATGCATCCTGTGGACGGCGGCACGAAGATTGAGGCGGAAGCGCCCCTTTCTGAAATGTTCAAGTATGCCACGGATCTGCGTTCCATGACGCAGGCGCGCGGTTCCTTCACTAGCGAATTCATTCGCTATGAGGATGTTCCGGCCAACGAAGCAAAGAAGATCATCGATGCAGCAAAGCATGAGGATGACGAGGAAGAATAAAAAAGAATCTCTTCAGGGGCATGTTGAGGGCGCGGAAAACCGCGCCCTTGCTATATAGGTTTCATATCGGTGAAACAGATGATTAAATCGGCGGTATGAAGCGCACTATAAAATTAATTTGTAAAAGTGAAAATTAGGGGTTGAAAAATGTTGGGAACTGATGTACAATAACACTCGTGCCGTTCCTCCTTAGCTCAGTCGGTAGAGCATGCGGCTGTTAACCGCAGTGTCGTTGGTTCGAGTCCAACAGGGGGAGCCAGAAGAAAGACCGCCAATGGCGGTCTTTTGTTTTGCCCTGTTGAGCGAATACCTTTTATGGCGAACGCACAGAGCGAAATATGTTTCTGCGAAGACAGCGTATTGCATGGAGATAAAGGCTGCAGTTTCATCTAGCCGATACGGAGACGAAATGTCATGCAAGCTGTGAGGAAGGGCTCCATTTTTCCTGCTTAACAAGCTGCCATATGCCGTCTATGCAACCGAGATAGCTATAGCCAGCAAATTCGCCGCCATCTGAATGGAGCAGGCAAATTACAGGCATTCCATTTAATTCTTCCGTGCTCACCCAAATAACGGAATCCTCCCACGCAATATTGGACACGCTTAAGCCTGCTTCATTTTCCGGGAAAAAGGTAGAGGCGATGTCTGTGCTGTTGCAGGCAACAACTAGAGTGTCGATGAACTTGCCGTCCGAATACTTCATAACACGCAACTCCATCGGCTCATTCGTACCGTCTATCGTTTGATAAAATATAGCGAGAAGAACTTCATCAGCGCCATCGCCGTCAAAGTCAGCAACTTTGCTAGAGGCGCCGCTGAAGCCTGAGGTGGACCGTTTTACAGCTAGAGTATCAATTTGGCCCCGACAATTGTCCAACTGAGTCTCCATAACATATGTCTGCCGGATTAATGCACCGGAGCATTCCTGAATTGTAAAGAAGTAAAGGCGGTCTTGCTTTTGCCCAGAACCGGTCAGATCTGCGGGTTCTCCGTCAAAATCATAATCGGAGGCGGCGTTCAGGATGCTTCCAACCGGGAAATTCAATTTATTTTGCAAACGTGCGTATGCGGCGGGTTCTGCAGATGCGGAACCATCGAGGGGAGGTGCTTCTACCTGCACCGCTTGACATGCGGTCGTAAAACAGCCAATGCCTAAGAGTGCAACCATGCACAGCGCAGCAAGGCGAACGGCGGGAGTAGAGTGTTTTTTCATAAAAGCTCCTTTCAAACGCCGGCTGGCCATGCGCTGGGAGGAAACCTGGCTCATGCCGAGCGCGGCGCAGTCTCGTAGGAAAATAGATTCAGGATTGTTGTAAAATAGCCCCTTTTTTCATCTGCTCCGATCTTGCCGAGCACGTCTGCGTCACAGGCAGTTTCCATATCTGCACGTAGCTCAGCAAACGTGAAATGCATCACAGGATTAAACCAATACACAACACGGAGCAGGTTTAAAAGCTCTGTCATAAGGTGATCTCCGCGCTTTTTATGCATCAGTTCGTGAAGCAGTGCAAAGTGGAGAGGCTCTTTTGATCGCGTAAGGGAAGTTGGCAGAATCAGGATTGGTCCTCCGAAAAAAAGGATGCCGGGCGATACTGTCTGGTTTACAACCCAAAGTGGGATGGGCTTCATGCAAAGTGATTCGCAGCATGCGCGATATGCAGCATTTACTTGCTCGGGTGCTGTACTTGAGCAGCGCCGCAACAAATGAACGTAGCGCAGCTTAACAAACGTTAACCATGCTGCAGAACAAGCTGCCCCTGTGATCCAGACGAAAAATGCAACGGCATACCAATCATACGTTGCCCCAAAAGGAGAAATAGTGGGCAGAGCGGATGATGTATACGGAGGGGATCTGATACCATCAGTGACCTCCGGTTCAGCAGATACAGTAGCGTCAGATTGACCGGAAGAAGATGCAGTGTTTCGAATCGGTTGAGGTTCAAAACGAAAATGGATGTCGCTTTCAAGCACAAAGGGAAACAACAGACGCAGGACGACAAGAAACCAAAGCGCATATTGCAGTCTGGGCGAAATATGCTTTTTAGAGGCTGTGCGGAAAAGTAAGATGCAAGCGGTTATGACCGCAGCATGAATGCTGATGGAGAGCAGGGATTCAACAATCTGGGTAGCGCCGAAAATTTTGTGTAAAGGAAAAATCGCCAGATAATTCCAAATAGTC
>OLOV01000331.1_pt1 | contig 42043 bp, 62 predicted proteins | sample 1672931 | NCBI WGS metagenome assembly OLOV01 (sample SAMEA3136738, study PRJEB25190) | human gut metagenome | biome: human gut; feature: human-associated habitat; material: faeces | place: Austria | collected 2013 | reverse complement strand
AACATTTCCTTTTTCGTCGGTGCTTCCGTAAATACAGAAACACCTTCTGACCACATCATGATTCTCTGCGGAATCAGATAGATGGAAGCCAGTGTAAGACCCATCATTCCGTATACGCCCTGTGCAATCGGATTGCCAAGAAAACCTGCATTCGAGCAAATGGTTGCATAACGCAGACATTTCTTTCTTTTTACAGAACATTTATTATATAATACACTGCCTAAGATAACACAAAATACTTGAATTAATATAGAAATGATCAAAATTACCATAAAGTCCTGTGCAATTTTCGATGAAAACTTTATCATAAAAGAAAAGATAATATTACATGGCAAAATAAGGTCAATAACAAGATTCGTCATGCTTTTCTGTCCTTCCTTGCCAATCACTTTGGTCTTTTTCAAAATCAACCCAATAATAATCAGGGCAAACATCATCAACTGTAAATTTATTAATTCTTTCACTCTTGTGTATCTCCGTTTCTCTGTTTAGAAAAAATACTTTCTGCGCCATTTCCACCAATAATTGTAATAAAATCGCCATCATCGAGATGAAGATTCACTCCATTTAACGCCTTCTTTTCATGAATTGTTCCCAGATTAAATATTCTATTCCTTTTCCTTCCAAAATGCAAGTGAAAAATGAATTTTTTTATTTTTTTCTTGCGGCGCTGTTCTTTTTGTTGACAAAGCGCCTTTTCCATGGTAAGATATTACCTGCGTCTGGGGTTTAACCGCGGAACTTCGCACACGGAGAGATGGCTGAGTGGTCGAAAGCACCGGTCTTGAAAACCGGCGATGTGAAAGCATCCGTGGGTTCGAATCCCACTCTCTCCGCCAGCAACTTTATATTTGCGGAAGTACCCAAGTGGCCGAAGGGGCTCCCCTGCTAAGGGAGTAGGCCGTCAAAAGCGGCGCGAGGGTTCAAATCCCTCCTTCCGCGCCAGATGAGAAAACCGAGGAATCATGCGATTCCTCGGTTTTTCTTGCACTCATGCGGCCTGGCGGCGTTCGCTCATTTCGTTGACCATGCCGATTTTAAGCCGGTCATTTGCAATTTTAGCGCGCGAATTACAGATGAATTACAGACGGCAGGAAGGTGCTACACACCCCGGTACATCCCCTGCAAGGTCTTGACCTCCGCCGCCTTGTCGATTTGCTTCCGGTGCAGATAGTCATACAGGGCTTTCATGCCCTCGGGCGGCTCGCCCTTTTCCTGCCGGTACTTCTCGATCAGCTTCGCCACCTCGGTATGCAGCATGGTCATGTGCTGCATCTCGGCGGCGGACAGATCAAAGAACACCTTCGACAGGTTGGGGTTGGTGTCTTTGTACTCCAGCGCACACTTGGCGTACTTGTAAGCGTCGCCGATCTCTTCGTCGACCATCTCAGACAGCTTCTGGATCAGCTTCATGGCGCACCTCACAGCTTCTCGACCGTGACGGCAAGATTCTCCAACACGGCCTCGGTGCCGCCCAGGATCAGGGACAGGATGCTGCTTTCGCAGCCGCAGGCGTTGCGGATCAGCGCCGTGATGGCAAGATTCAGCGCATCATTGGCGGCGGCAGCAGTTTCTGTCGCGGTCGCGCCGATGATCTCCACGCCGTCCTTCTGGGCAGTCAGGGAGACGGCTCCTGCGGCGGTGGGCGCTACGGTGGCGCTGACGTTGACCAGATAGTAGCCCTGGCCGCACAGGGTAATGGTGTTGCCGTCCTGCTTGATGTTGCAGCCGAACCGGCGCGTGGTCACGCCGACCGGCACAACGCCGCCCACAGCCACGGTGGGCTTGCTGGTGTTGGTGGTATAGATTGCAGATTTGCTCATGATAATTCCCTCCTCAAAATAATACGGGGCAGCTGTTGCCGCCCCGCTTGCCTCGCCTGAAAGGGCGTACTTGTAAGGCTCGCTTACACGTTGCCGCAGCCGCAGCCGTTGCCGCAGAAGGGGGACATGCCCGCGTTGTAGGTGTAGCCGTTGGGATAACGCACCACGCCATACATGCGGTTGTCCATCTCCAGGCTGGCGATGCGGGCGGACTGCTCCGCGATCCGCTGCTCCAGCTGGGACTTCTCCAGCGCGGCGAACTTGGCCTCGATGTTGGCGTTCACGCCGTCGATGGCCCGCTGTGTGTTGCAGCAGCATTCCGCCAGCTGCGCCTGAATGCCGTTGCCGGTCTGCATGATGGTCATGTTGGTGCCGTTCTGCGCCAGCGCCATCTCCTTGCCCAGCTGGCCAATGTTGCCCTGCATCTCATAGCCAAGATTGCAGATGCCATTGCCCAGGTTGTTCAGGCGGTCGTTGATCTGGCCGAACTGCTGCCCGAAAAGGATCTCCTGCTGGCTGGCCGCCGTGGCGTACTGGCCGAAATCGCTCTGGCGGCCAAAACCGCCGCCGAACATGACGAAGAACAGGAACAGGATCACAACGATCAGAAGGCCACCGCCGCCAAAGCCGAAGCCGCCATCCTCGCCGCCGACAGCAGCGCGCAGATCACTCAGACTATAGTTGTCCATACTAAAAAACTCCTTCCATCAGAATTTTTATAATAATCCGTGTCGACCCGGACTATTTCAGAATATGCATCAGCCATCTGGCCGTGTCCTTCAGCTCCTCGAACTGCTCTTTGGTCATCTGCCCGGAGCTCAGGAGTTTCATGACCTCCTCTTCCGCCTTTTCCGGCGTCATGTTGGCTGCGAACTTGCGGAACTGGCCAATAAGGGCCAACGGGTTATTCAGACGGCTTCTGCCGCCGCTTAGCATCTGCATCATCGGGTTTGCCACTCAGCATCTCCTCCAATCTTCTCACGCGATCTTCCAGACTGTTGACATCCACCACCGGCGCGGGCTGATACGGGGCCACCGAGTATGGCGTCACCGTGGCGTATCCCGCGCCGTCCGTCGTCTTAAGCCATACAATGGGGTCATGCTCGTCCATCAGCAGGATGGAGCTGTTTGCGGCCATCCTGAAGGCCTCAGCGCCGCCCTTTCCGTTCACGCGGGTAACTTGCCCCATAAACGCCTGCAAGCCTCCTGCGGTGCTCTGAGGGCCGCCAGAAGGGTATCCGTAAGGGCTGCCGTAGCCCATCGGCTGATAGGGATTGAAATATGCCATCGTCCGCACCTCCTTTGTTGATAAAATCATAAAACAAAAAAGACCCAACAAAGGGCCTGAAAAGGGTCCCTGTTGGGTCTTTCTTTCACTTGTTGTTAACGGCGTCCGCAATCTTGCAGTAGCCTCTGCGCCTGCACTTCTTCACGTATTCCTGCGACGCGAAGAGCCGGTCGGCCACCTGCTGGCGGGACTTGCCCCGCACGTCGCATTCAATGATGCAGTATGCCTCGTCGCCCGGCAGCTCCAGCGCGGCGATGTAGGCTACCGCCCGCTGGGGTGCCATAGACTGCAGCTTTGCCCGGATATCACGATGTGTCGGATTCATGCTGATTCCCACGCCGTGAGCTTGCGGAGCTATTCACGGAGGCGGAGGGCGGCGGATCGTAGCCTCACGCCTCGCTCAGATTTTTTTTGAAAAAATTCTGCGATTTATGCTTGACATACCACCGAATCGGTGGTATAGTAAACCCGGAAGTTAGATATGGATCGCCGCCACGCGGCAGAGAGGAGAACAACATGAACGAGAACATCAAAGCCATCGCCCCGGTTGATTCCTGGTGGAACGCCCAGCCCTCCAACGACATGCCCATCTACGATATCGACGGCGCTCTGTACTGCGCCGACGGCTGGAACGGCGAAGCATACCTGCGCTCCTTCCGGGTGCTGAACCGCTACGACCTCGACACGGAGAACCCGCAGGAAGTCGAGCTGTGGCCCGTCTACCGCTTCCAGGCTGAGGGCCGGGAGTTTGACGAGGAGAACGCCGACCGCGACAGCGAGATCGTCGCGTTCGAAGTCCGCTGACAGAGAGGAGGCCGACTATGAACGATAAGCAGTTCAACATCCTCTGGGCCGAGGCTCTGGCTTACGCCGACCGCGACGCCTATCTCTCCGACGCGGCCCTGTCCTCCATCTGGGATGACGCGCCTGACGCTGCGATCCCGGATGACCGTCTCCGGCAGCTCGGCCAGCTATGGGACGCTGCCCACCTGACGGTCAAGGCGATCCGTGCCGCCACCGGCCTGTCCCAGGCTGCCTTTGCCCAGCGCTTCCTCATCCCCCGCCGGACGGTGGAAAACTGGGAATCTGGCACGAACATCTGCCCAGTTTACGTCCGCCTCCTGCTGGCACAGGCCGTCGGCCTGTACGAGAGAGACTGACGCTTATTGTTCAACAGCGCACCCATACGGGTGCGCTGTTGTCGTTCCTCACACCCTTACACCTTGACGATGTACGCCCCCGGGAACTTTGCCCGCACGGCATCAAGGAAAATGTCGGCATTGGTCTTGCTCTCGAACGCGCCCACCTGCACCCGGTAGATCGTGCCCGAATCGGGCACCGGCTCCGGATCAAGGTCGATCTGCTTGTCCGGCGCGATGTACGGGATGCCGAAGAACTCGCACACGGCCTGGCATGTCTGCTCCGCGATGGCCTCCATGCTGTCGATAAGCCACTGGGCCTCCTCCGGATTGTCGTGGAAACCGAACTCCGGCAGCACGGCGGGCATGGTGGGTGCCCGCAGCTCGTAGAGGCGCGTGTCCTCGATCAGCCGCTCGGAGGTGCCCGGCGACATGGGCGCGATGCGATCCTGGATCAGCTTGCCGATCTTCCGGCTCTTGTCGCTGGGGTAGCAGTGTACCCGCGTGCCCGCCACAGCGCCGTTGAAGCCGTTGGTGTGCAGCGCGATGTGGAGGTCGGCGGGCCAGGCGTTGGACGCCCGCACCCGGTCGTACATGTTGCCGTACTGGGCATTGATCACCTCGCAGCCGCAGCGTTTCAGCGCGATCTCCAGATAGTCGGCGCACCGGCCCATCTGCTCCTTCTCGTTGGTGGTGCGCCCGTTCCACAGGGCGGAGCTGGCGTAGACGTTGCTTGCCCGATCTTCGGGGCTCAGGAAGATGTTAGGCATTGTCGCTGCCCCCATTTGCCTTGTCCTTGTTGTACTGTGCCGTAGAAATGCCCAGCACAGCGCCTGCGAAGGCCGTCACGGCGTTCAGCGTCAGCACCACATCATCGGGGCGGGGCCAGCCCCAGACGGGAGCCAGCGCGGCGTACAGCGTGGCGATGGCGGGCAGCACGATCATTACCACCCACTTGAGGGTATCATAGATTTTGTCATTCAGTTTCATGATGTAATTCCTTTCCGGCTTTAGCCTGTCCATATTTACAGCTTTGCCACCTGATTGGCGGCAAGCCGCTGTACAAACGCGTCATACTCCGCTTCTGCCTGCTGCGCCGCTTGGCGGGCACGCTCGACGTTGCCGTTGTTGTGACCGCCCGTCAGAGCGTTGGCCGTCACCACGCATAACTGCAATGTGGCGGAGTTCATTGCCATTGCAAGGCGGGTTTCTTCGGCCCGCTGCTGCTCATGGCGTTTCAGTGTCTCTTCGCGCTTCTTGGCTCGCTTGCGGTCTTTCGCCGCCACTGCTTCTACCGCGGCCACCACGATAGCGCTGATGGCCGGGATAATATATTCCCACATGCCGCTTTCCTCCCTCCGCCGATTCCGGCCCGTATTTTTCGCAGATGGGGCAGACCATCCGCCCCCCCGGGACGATTGCCCCGCAGCAAACGCACCTATCCATTGACGGCCTCCTTAACTCGCATCCGTCACCTCAACAGCAGACAAAGTTCCAGAGCTGTTTACTGTAATTAAGAATTTTTTAGAAGCATCATCAGATGCATACATAACAATGCCACCAATTTCTGTTATCTTAGGATGGGGATATGTAGGAGTAGACCTAGTAAATGCAAAATCTGCTTGATTAGACAGAAATACCGGTGGCGAGAATGTGAGGGTGGGTGGTACAGAAGCAGAAGCTTTTGTAACCCTGATTTCTAATGCACTACCACCAGTGTAACCAAATAAAGTAGAAACCCTGTCCGTTTGATCCTTCTCGTCTACTAACCTATACGACATTCTGTTCCCAATTTTGCTGCCTTTAACAGCAGCATCAGCGGTAGTCTTAGCAGCATCAGCAGTAGTCTTAGCAGCATCAGCAGTAGTCTTAGCCGTCTCAGCGGTAGTCTTAGCAGCATCAGCAGTAGTCTTAGCAGCATCAGCAACGTTGCTTGTGTTAGTAACCTCGCGTTGGATATCCGACAAATCTAAAAGTCCAGAATCAATCCGTACTATATTTTTGCCAACAACAAGTCTCTCAACGAAATTTTTGCCCATTTGTAAAAAATAGACTCCAGGCTCATCAAATTCAATCCCACTTATTGTTGTTGGCTCAAACACAATAATGGCAGCGTTAAAATCGATATACACATCGGATGATTCCGCTGAAGAATATTTAGTTAATCCACTCACAGTAAAAAATGCGCCAGATTTAACATAATCCTCTTCCAACCCTGTAACATCAGCCACTTTAACAAGTTGCAGACCGTCATCAGCATCAATCACGGTTTTTCCATCTTGATTTCCGTCATATGTTATATCAAGCAAAATAGATTGAAAGTATCCGCCCATGCGATTTTTTACATAGTCCGGGGCAGTCTCGTCGTTCTGCTGCCAGTCCGACTGTACAGGGTCGCTTGCTTTTCCCGGCTTGGTGTACAACGCGCCATCTTCATCAACGCCGACCTGCTGCGTCATCTCATCCGTCTTGGCCGTTGGCTTTACGCCGCCCAACTGCTCAGGAGACGCGACCGGCAGCGTATAGGAGCCGCCCTGTGCCTCGCCCGGCACCACGTTGCCGTCATCGCCGACGACCAACGCCTTGCCCGCGTTCTCCGCACCCTGATTCTTGTCCAGCTTCGCATCCAGCGCCTCGATGGCCTGCGCGTAGCCGTTTGGCATGGGGTCGCGCTCCTCGCCGCTGTCCGTGGTGGCGGAGCGTACCGCCAGCAGCCGCGCGGGCCGGGTGGTGTGGATATCGCCCGCGAACAGGCCCACATGCACCGGCCCCGGCACAGGAAGAGCCGGGAGTGCGCAGGTGTCGCCGGTGAACAGCACCCGTTCATAGGTGCCGTCCTTGTAGTTGACCTGCATCGTCCTGTGCTCAAATTGGGCCCACTCCTCGTCCAGCTGCCACACCACGGTGTAATCGCTGTTGTCGCAAACCATATAGTCTGGCCCGGAGACCAGCTCCGGCACCTTGTCCGTGACCTTGATCACGATAGGCTTGATCATGTCGCTCCCTCCATCCAGTTGACGCTGCTGATGATCCACAGCTTGTCGTAGTCGATCAGGCTGACGCTCTTGTGCCAGTTGTCCAGCACCAGCAGAAACCGCGCCTGCTCGTATTCCTCCGCGCCGATGACCGTCACGCTGTGGTCGCGGTAGTAGCTCCTGCCGTCCTTCCACAGGTTCAGCACCAGCGGGATGTCCCGGCTCAAGATGTCCTTGACCATGCGCCACGTCCAGCCCACGCCCTTGCCGTAGGCGCTGCGGGCTTTGCCGGGGATATTCCACCGCCGCGCAAACTCCCGCATGATAGCCTTGACCACAAGCGGGTTGGTGCCCCGCTTGTCGCCGCTGTAGCCATACTTGAGGGCGATGCCCTCGATGTCGCCGTAGTACTTCTCGCCGAAGATGCAGGCAAGCGAGGTCAGCGTGCAGTCCAGCCGCTTGCCGTAGTCGTCCTGCAATAGCCCCTCCAGGGGAATCAGCTTGCGCCAGACCTGCCTGCCCCGCCGGGGATACTCCAGGTCCAGCCACGAATGGTCCAGTCTGTGTGCCATTGCGTCCCTCCTTATTCGGTGACTGTTACAAGCTTGCTCTCTGTCTCCATGATATTACCATTGCCTCCTGTGTACGTCAGCGTAACAGTCATGTAGTCTGTCACTGTATTGGAATAATTCCGAGTTAGTCCTATTGCCACGCTGAATCTGGACACGCCGTCTGACGGCCCCGCCATCTCCTCCACGCTCCCAACAGAGACATTAAACCGACCATACCGCATCTCGGCGTTCAGCGAGAAGCTGGCGGCGTCGGAAGCCGACAGCATGCCGGGAGCCGTTATTCCGACCGTGTACTGCAGTGTGCCGGTTTTGGCGACATAGAGGCTGTACCGCGCTTTGTTGATCGTCCAGTACAGCGTCTTGTCCTCCGTCGTCCCATCCGCCCACCGGTAATGCCGCGGATCGGCCAGTGAGTAGGTGACGCTGTAGGTACCGGCGTTCACAGCGGACGCCGTCCCCGCCTGGGTCATCAGTGCGCTGTCGTAGCCGGTCACCGTTGGCGTGATGGCCGCCCCGGTATAGGTGTAGTTGCTTTTCTCCAGTGTAGGCACCGGCACCAGCGTAATGGGCCGCCGGTATGGGGTCATGTTGAAGATCATGCCAGGATCACCACGTTTCCGGTCAGATCCTCCGTGGGGATCGCCTCGCACGCGAAGGTCAGCGCCCCGCCGCTCTGAGCGGCGCACCGCACCCCGGCGTCGCTCCACGCCACGAAGCTCACCGGCGCCGCCGACGTGATGACCAGTGCCGATTCCGTCATCCCCGCCACGCTCACCGTCTGCGTCTTTGTCTCCGCACCCCATCCGGAGGCAGACAGCGAGACGGTAGTTCTTTTCGGCTGCGCGGCGTCCAGCTTGTCGGCGTTGGCGTTGAACGCCGCCAGAGACGCGCCCAGATTGTCATTCTCTGCGGGCTTCTGCAGGCCCAGATTGGTGGTTGTCGTCATGCCTGCGCCTCCGTATGGCCCAGGATCACCGTCACGCTGTACTCCTTCGTGGCGGAGTTGTACGCCGCCGAGGCGTCCAGCACCGTGTTGTAGCTGCCCTGCACCGGCACGGATACACTGCCGTCTACGATCTCCAGCACAGAGAACCGTTTCTTCAGCGTTCCCAGATCGGGAACCGCGCTATCCTCCGGCGTCAGCCGCTTCGTCATACTGGCGTTCAGCGTGCCTCGGTTCAGGTTCTCGCCAAAAAACGAAACGTTGATGGCGTTCTGGGTCTCCAGACCCCTGTCAAATACGATCTGCATAGTGTCTCCTCCTAGCTGTTGTTGTAGTGGTTGATGGCGGCATTCAGTGCCGACTTTAGGGAGCCGCTGCCCTCGAACAGTGCCGCCTTGACGTTGTTGCCCTTGCTCTGGGTACTTGGCAGCGTCCCGTAGCCTGCCCGGTTGCTGATGGCCGTCCGGACGGCGTTGAAGCTGCTGGCATAGATGGTCGCGCCGGAGCTGACGCGGGAATAGCTGTAGCTGCCGCCCTCGGCCTCCGCCAGCTCCTGTATCTTCGCCAGCAGCTTGTTCCATCTGGCGGCGGACAGGTTGCTGATGGGCTGCCCCGCCTTAATATTCGCTGCGTCCCATGTAGCGCTGCTCCAATAGAACAGGTCAATGCTCGTTTTTGTGGCAGACAGCACCATCCACAGGTTTCCGGCAGCCCAGGTGAATTCAACGCTTGCCGTGTTGTACTCCGCCGTGCGGATCGGTGTCGTGGTAGTGGCGCTGGCGTAATATGTCAGCAAATACGGTAGACCATATCCGGTCTGCTTTGCAATGGCGTTGATCGTCAGTGTGTCACCATTAGAGATGGAGATCGCGTGGTAGGCTTGATCTGTGATGTAAGCCTTCTGCGCGCCGTTCACCAACACGTTCGCCGCCGTAATGCCGCTCCCTAGCTTGATGTTGGCGGTGTACACCACATTTGTCCATATAGCATACAGGCCGATATACGTCGGGCTGCCGGAGCTGGTGCTGGACGCGGTGAGCGAGATCGTGTCCGTATACCACGTTGTCGCGCCCCGTGTTTTCCCCCACCCCAGGAACGTATAGCCGGGCCGCGACGGCGTTTTTAGCGCCGTCAGATCAAAGTCAAACGTGACCGTCTCGCTGCTGGCTGTCGCCAGAGTGTAGTCTTCAGCTCCGCCGAGATCGGCGAAGGTGCCGCCGTTGCCGTAGACATGGATCTGGTAGTAGTACCTTTTGTACTCCGTGGCCGTCAGCGTGACGGTTCGTGTCCCTGCGCTGCTGGGAGCTGAAATGTAGTGGTCGTTATAGACGCCGTTGGCGTTGACCACCGTCCACGCCGATCCGCTGCTGGGCGTAGCCGTTACGGGGTAGCTGTAGTTCTCGCTGTAGCGGCCGATTGTGATGTACACGTAGCCACCAGAGCCCACGTCTACGGTGAAGTCCGTGCTGGCCAACTTACTGACCGACGCGGTGTTGACGCCGAAGCCCACCTGTTTGATGCCATCGCCCAACACTACTTTGACCTTGTAACTGGCGCTGCTGCCAGCTTCCGCCGTGATGTAGATTGTGCGGTCTCCCGTGCAATCTATTTGTTCATGCGAGAGTATCGTTACGCTGCCGTTGTTTACCGTGGCAAACTTCCACGTCTTTGCCCCGTCTGTCTTGCCCCAATACAGCGTACCGCTCCACGACAGGTATCCGCTGGCCAACGCGATGCTGCTGATCGTGACGCTTGACGTAAACGTGATCGTGTTATATCCCTGCGTCCGCTTTGCCGTGTTGCCATTTGAAAACTTAACGCTCTCCAGTTGGAGCGGGAAGTTTACGGTCAATGTTGCCATAGTGTCACCCAAACACGGCTACACCGCCGCCGGAACCGCCGTTGACCAGATCACTCCACGATATCGTTTTGCCGCCAGCCGCAATGCCATTAGGGGACAGCGCTGCGTAAATGCCGTAGTTGCTTCCGCCCATAATCCGCAGCGTGTCAACATACACGCTGTCCAGAGCATGACTCGCGTCGGAAACGGCCCCATACGGCACATAGCCGCCGCCTGTCCCGCTGCCGCCGATGATCTTGCTGGCATACAGCGTGTCGATCATGGCGTTTGTCACCGTCAGGTTGTCGATATTGGCTCCCTGCACATGCAGGTTTGCCGCGTCGATGTAGGATGCGCTCAATGTCCCGGAGATGTTGGCCGTGGAGAGATTGATGGCGTTTGCCGTGATATCCACGGTGTCGGACGAGATTTGCACCCCGTCCTTTTTCAGGACGAAGGACGATCCGCCGGAGCCGCTGGATACCTCCAGTGAGATCTTGTCCACTGTCTGGTCAATCAGGCTTTGGGCCTGATTCCCGTCGAGCTTGCCGCTGATCTGCGTCCGCAGTTCGCTGGCCGTCACTTCCAACGTGGCCACGTTGCCCTTCACGTCGCCGATCTCGCTGTGGATGCCCTCGATATCTACTTCCAGCTTGTGATAGGCTCGGTACGCGGCAAACTCCCGCCGTTTGCTCTGCGGCGCTGGCTTCCGCCCCGTCCCACCGGTGCACTCGTAAGTAGCTCTGGCCCAGCCGCCGCCCCACTTCAATGCCATTCGGAAGATGGGCAGCGTCCGCGTAGTGCCGTCGCCGCCTACCACCTGAATGATGTCGCCCGGCTCCATAGACCAGTCGCACACCGCGTCCACACTGTTGGGCGTGTAGGCCGGGAACGCGATCAGCTTCTCATACAGATCTTGCGCCTTTCCTCGGATCTCCGCCTCCGTGGAGCCGTAATACAGGGGGTTGTCCAGCACCTGATACTCGTTGCCCGTTCCGTTTTCCGGCAGCATAACGCCCAAGTCGGTATTGGCTACCTGCACATGCAGCGCCTGAATGGCAGGGGTCTCATACTCGGCGGGAGAATCGCCAAAGTGCTGATTCTGCGTCAGCTTCACGTTTTGGGAAGCAAACCACACCAACTCAAGCTTGTCATCCCGGCTCATCCGTGCGTAGGCACACGCCGTTTCCGCGATCCAACCCAATACATCCTTGCCCACAAGGCCGTTTCCGGCCATTGGAGCCGAAGCAATGGATTCCGTGCTGCCGGGGAAGGTGGTGGTTTTCAGCGTCACGCCGACGTAAGTACACAGGCTTGCAAGCAGCTGTCCCCGTGTCAGCGGCCATGTGAGACCAGCCCACCAGTCGTCCACGTCCACGTTGAACTTCTGCATCCCGTCCAGCGCTTCGCAGGAAATATTTGCTACCCGCCGCTGTTCCGGCGTCGAGAAGTAGAACGTTCCCAGCGGAACATACTCGTACTTGTCCACACCCTCAGCCGTGAACTCATACGCCATGCCGTCCTGATAGCTCAGGCCGCGCCCAGACCACTGCTGAAGCTTGTGGGCCAAAAACTCGCTGACGCCCTGCTGGCTCAGCCCAGCCCATGTCTGGTCGGAGACCTGGGCCCACGTCTTTGCGGAGACGCTGGCCCAGGTGCCGCCGCCCACCGCCGTCAACGTGCTTCCGTCGATGGTGGCCGCCCACGCGTTCGTGCCATCTCCTGCGTACAACGTGTCACCCACCAGCACCAGGCAGTCCGGAGAGAACACCGGCTGCGCGCTGGCGGCGCTGCCGTTCACCCGCAAAAAGGGCGCGTCCTCGTGGGCGGAGATGGTCACGGCGCTGGCCGTGCCGTACCCGTGCACCACCGCCGCCTTGCTCTCCGGCATGGTCCACTCATCCGTGCCTACGCTCGCGCCCAGCGCGGCGGCGCACCTCCCGAAGGCAAAGCCGCTCAAGAGGCCGTGATAGTTCCGCACCGTGCACCGCAGCTCCGCCGACACGCACCTGCCCACCGTCACGTCCGCCTCCTCATTCAGGGGGTAGGTGACCTCGATATTGCCCACGTCCTCGGTGGTCAGGAAGGTGCCGTCGGCAAACCGCAGCAGCAGTAACCCGGCCTCCTCCGCCATGGCGGCGGCATGAAACGCCGCGCTGGCCTGATACAATCACCTCACCTCCTAATATTCGATAAAAGCGTACCGGATGGGCATATACACCAGATCGCTCCCCGTGTTCCGCATCAGCTGGTAGGAGATGTCCGGCACATAGCATTTTCCCGTCTTGTAGTCCTGACTCTCGTGATCCCAGTATGTGATGGTCACGTCCCGCCGCGCGTTGCCCACCAGCCCCAGCAGCGTGCTGATGGCCAGCACGTCCGCGCCCCGCAGCATCTGCGGCGTCTCAAATTCGATTTTGCTGCGAGTGTGGGGCAGTACGTTCCGGTGCAGCGCGCCCGTGGCGTCGCTGTCGCTGCCCTGGTCGATCCGCTGGTTGGGGGTGCACTTGTAGGTCTCCGCCCGGATGTACTTCATGGGGAATATCGTGTTCCCCACCTTGATCAGATATCCCTGATAGGCCATGCCCTCACCCCCTTACCGCTTCATAGGCCTCCAGGCTCCGGCTGACCCACCGGCCCGCCTCGCTGCCGGGGCGGCCCAGGGAAAAGTCCTTCCGGGCCGTCCGCTCGCTGCTGTCGGCAATGGAGCGCACATACTCCAGCATTCCCGTGTCCAGCAGCGCGCTCAGCACCGCCTGCGCGATGCCCTCCTGGATCTGTCCGTTGTTGGCCACCGCCGCGCTGTGGCCCATCCGGCCCACCAGCTCCGGCACGCCGTTCTCGTTGGCCACGAACAGCCCCGCCGACTGCAAAACACCGCCCTCCTCCAGCCGGGGCAGCGACTTGGTGGCCACCGGCGCGATGTTGAACCCAAAGCGCTTCCCGCCGATGGCGGGCACCCAGCTGGGAATATTGATCTGGATCCGGTTCAGCTGACCGATCAGCCAGTTCACACCGCCGATCACGCCGTTAATCAGCTTCTCCACCGCCGCGATCACGCTGTTACCCTTGGCCTTTACGTCGGCCACCACGGGATCCAGCAGGTTGCTCTTCAGCCATCCCGGCACGTCGGAGAAGAAGGCCTCCACGCCCTGCCATGCCGCCTGGAAGGCGTGGCACACGTCATCCACGAAGGTCTTCAGGCTGTCAAACTTCTCCATCAGGCTGCCGATGTCGCCCATCATGCTCAGGGCCTTGACCCCCAAGAAATCGCCGACCTCACCGATGGCGTTATAAAGCCCGGTGGCGTCCACCGTCCTGCCGCTAAAAAAGTCGCCCACGGCACGGAACGCGTTGCCCACGTCGCCCTCAATGGCCACGACGATCTCGCCAAACCGCGTCGCCAGCGGCGTCAGCACGCTGTCCATAAGCCAGCCCACCACAGGCTCCAGCGCCCGCAGCGTCTCGCTCAGGCCATACAGCGCGTCCGCCAGCAGATCCACCGTGGCCGGCGCCAGATTGTTCACCGTCCACACTGCCAGCGGTTCCAGCACTTTGTCGTAGGCCATGCCCAGATACTCGCCGATCACGCTGCCCAGATCCTTTGCCGATTCCTTCAGCCGCCCCCAAGCGGCCTCCAGCCGGGAAAAGTCCATCTTGTCCACGGTTTTTTTCAGCCGCTCCAGGATCTTCTCCAGCGCCGTGCTGCTCTCCCCGGCCTCATCCAGGGCGCTCCAGTCAATGCCGGTGATGCCGCCGCCTATGTCGCCTATGTCGCCCATGTCGCCCACGCCGCTGCCGCCGCTGGCGGTATCGGATGCCTGGCTGGGGCTGTTCAGCACGTTCAGCTCGTCCCAGCTCATGGTGCCCAGCTTTTGGGCCGCCTTGGCGGCCTTCTCCGTGCTCTTGGCCGCGCCGCCCATGGCGTCGGACAGGTTGTCGCCCGCGTCGGCGGCCTTGTTGATGCCGCTGGCCGCCGCGCCGATGCCGCCCCCGGCCGCCGCCACCGTCTTGGTCTTCACGCCGAAGACGTTGGCAATGGCCTGGGCAACCCGCCCGGCCCACGCTGCGATCTTCTGCAGCGCCGCCACCACCGTGTTCAGCAGCGGCAAAAATGCCGTGGCGATGGTCATCACTGCCTTGCCGAAGGCTTCCTGAATGTCGCCCAGGGCGAATTTCACCTGCTGCAGCCGGCCCGCCGGCGTCTGGGCCAGCGCCTGGTTCATGCCGCCCACGGATTCCTCCACCACCTGGGCCAGCACCGCGGCCCGCTGGGCCTCGTCGCCGTACTTCAGGATGGCCTCCTGGGCCGCCGTGAAGGAATAGCCGTACCGGCTCAGCGCGCCGGTCTGACCGTTCATTACCTTGCCCAGCATGGTGGCGATGTTGGCAGCGTTCTCGCTGCTTGCCGCCATGCCGTACTGCTGGGCCAGCATGTCGTTCATCACCGGCAGCAGCTTCTCCAGCGAGTCGCTCAGCCCCAGATATGTGGCCAGCTCCACCGCGCCCGCCTTCGTCACCTCCGCGTCGATCACGCCCAGGCGCTGCTGGGCGTCCGCCAGATCCAGCACGCTGCGCCACTGCTCGCGGGTAGCGCCCATGGTGTTCTTCATCACCTGCGCCAGCGCCGCGTTGTTCTCCTGCACCTCGTTAAAGGCGTCCGCCGCGCTCTTGGCGGCGCTCACCACGCCCGCCAGACTCACGGCGATGCCCGCCGCGCCGATCACCTTGTTCATGCCGCTGATGGCGCTGTTCAGCTTGCTGGTGGAGCGGTTGATGGCGCTCATCATGCTGCCCATGGACTTGCTGGCCTTCTTCGACTGTGTCGTCACCGCCGAGAAGTCCGCGCCCACGCGCAGCATCAGATTTTTCACAACTCCCACAGCATCCACCTCCTCTCGTGCTCAAGTTGGGCACGGCCTCCGCCATGCCTTTCGTAGGGGCCGGCGTCCTCGACGGCCCGCTATAACGTCACCCCTCCTCGCCGCCAAACATGCGGTTCAATGCCGCCACCTGGCGGTACAGGGCCTCGTCGTCCATGTCCTCGCTCTTTTCCTTCACCTTCAGGTGGGGGAATACCTTCTCCAGCGCCGGGGCGTGCTTGGCAAACAAACAGGCCCGCAGTACCATGGCCGCGCTGTAGATGTTGGCCTCCCGCAGCTCCTGCTCCTGCCGCCGCAGCCGCCCCACGGCGCTGGCGTATACGTTCAGTTCCCGGACAGTCATCTGCTCCCACTCCCCGGGACAAATGCCCACTTGGGCGGCCAGACTCAGGCTTCCTTCCCAGCTCCAGCCGCCGCCGGAGGGTTTTCCTCGCCGTCGTCCTTGTCGCCGCCCAGCGCTTCCCTGACGGCCTCCGCAGCCTTGGTATAGACCTCCACCACCGGAAGCTCGTCCAGCATATCCTCCACCTGATTGGGCGTCAGGCTGCTGTCCTGAGCCGCCAGCATGCAGTACACCGCCGTGGCCATCAGGTCATAGCGCATGAAGGCCTCATCCATCTGATCCATGCCCACCTTGGTCAGCGCGCAGAACTGCCGCATGGCCTTATGGGTGAATTTCAGTTCCCGGGGCTTGTCCAGATTCAAAATGACCATTGCTCTGCCCCTCCTTAGCCGCCGACAGTGGCCGACAGTGTGGGCTTGCCGCTGACCTTCAGCGTCGCCTCAAAGGTGATGGCGTCGTCCACGTCCGCGCTGGTGGTGAACTTGGTCACGCCCGCCTTGAAGCTCCACGTTTTGCCGATTTTCTCGGGAAACTGGATCTTGCAGTCCACCACATCGCCGGACTCCATCAGCTCGTAGAGACGCGCCTGGCCCTCGTCCTCGCCGTCCATATAGCCGCTCACCGACACCTCGCCGCCGTCCTTGAAACCCGGCAGATACTCCCGGTAGCCGTCCGTGTTGCCCATGTCGGTCACTTCCACCTCGTCTGCGCTGGCGTCAATGCCGCTGATGGAGCTCAGAGCGCCCACCTCCACGTCCGTGTTGCCGGTCTTGGGGGCGATCAGCAGCTTGGTGCCTACGCTTCTGCTCTTTGCCATAACTTAATCTCCTTCCTGATAGTCGATCCGCAGCACGAACATCCTGCGGAATTTGTTGATGCTCATTTCCTTCAGGTCCGGGCTTTGCTGGCTGAGCCGGACCCGCTCGATGTACACGCCCCCGGCCTGGATGCCCCGCAGCCGCTTCATGGCGGCGGCGGCCAGCGCGGCGGTGGCCGTCATGGCGGCGTAGCTGCCGGCCACGATGTGGACCTCCACCTCCGCCGTCTCCAGCCCCGTGTCGCCCTCCAGCACGTCCTCCTCGCTCCACGTCCTGACGCGGTAAAAGGCGAACAGCGGTTCATCCCGCAGCGCCTCCGCCGTGTACACGTGGCCGGAAAGACCCTTCACGCCCTCCAGCGCCGTCTTGATGATCTGCTCAGGAACCATGCCGCTTCGTCCACTCCTTCTGAATCGCTTCGTTGAATTTCTTGGCCATCTCAGCCTTGACCGGCTCCCGCATAGCCTCGCCCTCGTCCCGCATGAAGTGATAGCCGGGAACATAGCTGAGGCCGTTCCCCTTGCTCCGGGTCAGAAAGCCATATTCCATGCTGGCGGGGTAGTAGGCGTGGTCGGACTTGCCGCCCGCCTCACCGGGATTCTGAATGGGCCGCTGCAAATATGCATTCCACGTCGGATCAAAGCGGATGTCGTAGACTTTCTTGCCCTTCAGGCGGCTTCTCTCCCTCTTGGCCTTCAGCGCCTTCTTCATAAGGCCGGTGTCAACCGGGAATTTCCCGCTGCTCAGGATCGCCTTCTTGGTCAGCGTCGTGCCCCGCCGGGCCGCCGCCGTCACTACCTTGGCCGGCAGCTTTCCCATGGCGTCAAAGGTCTTTTTGGCCTCTTTCAGGTCCCGCATGTCCACGGTAACGCCGTTTTTGCCATAAACGGCCTTTTGAATCGAGGCAATCCGGGCCGCCCACTTATTCGCCACCGTTCACCTCCTGCACCATCAGCAGCAGGCTCTCGTGCCGCTCCTCCCAGTCGATCACCGACTGGATGTGGAGCCTCCGACCGCCCAGCAGCAGCCGCATCCCCGGTTTGATGCCGCCCCGGTAGCGCATCCGCACCTTGTGGCTCACCTCGCTCTGGGCCTGCTCCGCGGCGTAATATTCCCGTCCGCTGATGGGATCCACCGCCGCCCACATGACGCACACCGTGCGCCAGTTCTTGTCGTCAGCCCACCGGATGTCGCCGTAGTTGTCGGCCTCTCCCACATAGCGCTGCACCACCACCCGGTGCCGCAGCTTTCCCGCGTCCAGCATCTTGATCTCCCTTCCCGTGCCCAACTTGAGCACCGTTTTATTCGTAGGGGCCGGCGTCCTCGACGGCCCGCAAAACCGCACCCGTAGGGGCCGGCGTCCTCGACGGCCCGCGCCCAACTCGGGCACGATCCGCAAAACGCCGGAGCCGCCCCACGGCAGCCCCGGCGCTCCTCTCAGGACTGCGTGGGTCTTGTCAGCTTCAGCTGGGTGATGATGGGCCGGATGCCCAGCGGCAGCGCCGCCTCCGTGCCCACCGCGTCCCGGTGGTCGTAGTAGTGCAGCGTCAGGGCCCACAGCGCCAAATCGTAGCGGGCAGCCCTCGCGCTGCCGTCCTCGCCCCGCTCCGCGCCCGCGGCGGACAAGTACTCCGCCGCCGCGTCACACAGCTGGCCGATCAGCTCGTCATCCTCGTCGCCGCCCACCCGCATATAGGCCTTACACGCGTTGATCTGCAATTCCGTCGCCATCTACGTCACCCGATCAGCCGCCGCCACCGCCCTGGGAGGCGATCTTCTTCTTGAGCACGCTGAAGCCGTGGTGCCGGATCAGGTTGCCGCCTACCATGGCGTCGCCCAGGATGGTCAGCATGCGCTCCACAGCCTTTACGCTCTCGTCCACCCGGACGGTCATGGGACCAAACAGGCCCAGCTCGTAGTTCTGAGGGTCGCCGTACAGCATGGTCTCCGTGCCGTTCACCGTCGCGTCGGCAAAGCCCGTCAGGGCGGAGGCCAGGTTGTAGGTGTAGGCGCTGCCGCTGTCGTCGATGGTGCCCCAGTTGGCGCCGGGGTGGCTCACCTTGAACACCCGCTCCTTCAGGCTGTTGCGGATCTTGCCCAGGGCCTTCAGGTCGCTGCGCTTCAGATACAGCTGGGCATTCTCACCCACACCGTCCTCGTCGCCGTAGCTGTAATAGAGCTCGTCCAGAATGTCCTCATCCAGGGCGGCGGCCTCCAGCGTGGTGAAGATGGCGGTGCCCGCCTTGTTCTTGGCGGTCTTGATGCCATACATGGCGGGGGTGGTCTGGCCGTCGCCGTTGTAGATCAGCGTGCACACCTTCTTGCGCATGGCCTCCATGGCCATGGCCTGCACCTTGGCAAAGTAGTCCGCCGGGCTCAGGCGGCTGATGTTGCGGTCAACGTAAGAGGTGACGTTCACCTCATAGGGCCGCAGCTCCGCGTAGGCAAAGGTGGGGTCGCTGGCCGTGCGGGCGGTACCCGCCAGCGTGGCCACGGCGCCTGCTTGTGCCTCCAGCGGGCTCACCACATAGGGCTCCAGCCAGCCGCCCATGCCGTCCAGCGTGATCACGCGCACCTGGTCGATGATGCGGCTCACGTTGCCGCCGACGCCGTCCCGGATGTCGGTGCCGGCGCCGGTAGGCTCCACCAGCGTGGTGGCCGCCAGCGTGGTGGCGTTTCTCACCCGCAGGCCCCGGCGCAGCTCGTCCGCCGTGAAGGTGATGGCCCGGCCCTGCATCAGGTCGTTGCCCCGCTCGTTCATCATGTCGGTCAGCTCGCCCTGCTGCATGGGAGTCTCGTCCACGCGGCGCTCCTGCTCCTGCACCAGCGTCCGCACGCTCTCGATCTGGGTGTTGATGTTGCCCACGTGCTCCATGGCGGTGTCGAATGCCGCCTGGTCGTTGGCCGCCAGCGCCCGCTGGGCATTCTCCAGCTCGCGGGTGCGGTCGGCAGCCAGCTGGATCAGTCTTTCTCTGGGATCCATAATTTACATACCTCCTGCAAATCTCAGATTTTCCATGGTCAGCAGGCCCTTTGCCTGCCAGCCCATATCTTCTTCCGCACCCTGTGCGGTTGGGGTACTTGTTTGGGGCAGCGCCGCCACCGGATGGGCGGGATCCGCCTCCCGCGCTCCGCTGCGCACCAGCTGGGCGTAGCGGGTCATCAATGCCTGGGCGGAGCTGCCGCCTGCCGCGTTGGTGATGGTCACCCCGGCCCACTCCGGCGCCGTCTCGTCCGCCTGGGTCATGATCTCGTCGGCAAGGCCCAGGTCAACGGCCTCCTGGGCGCTCATCCAGCGCTCCTCGTCCATCATCCGGCCCAGCTCCTCCCGGCTGCACTTGGGGCCGCACCGCAGCTCGTAGGCATTCAGGATGCTCTCCCTCGTGGCGTCCAGCAGCTGGTGAGCCTGCTCCAGCGCCGCGGCGTTGCCCGCCACCCGGATGGCCGGGTTGTGGATCATCACCTGCGCCACCGGGCTCATCCGCCGCACGCCGCAGCCCTGCAAAATGGTGCTGGCGGCGCTTCCGGCAAGGCTCTGCACCTCGGCCACGCACTGGCGGCCGCTCTGGCGCAGCAGGCTGTAGATCTCGAACCCGGCCAACACCACGCCTCCGCCGCTGTTGATTTCCAGCGTCAGCTCTTCGCCGTCCTCCAGGCCGTTCAGTGCCGCCCGGATGTCCGACGGGGCCGTGGACTCCAGCCCAAACCAGTCATAGACCCATTTGTCGTTGCTCATCACGATCTCGCCGTTGATCTGCATTCTCATGCGCTATCTCCTCCGTTTCCTTGAGAGTTTTCGCTGTTTCGCCGCACGCTCAGCTCACGCCACAGCGCCAGCGGCACATAGTTCAGGCTGGCCACATGCTCGTTGCCGCCCTCCACGTCCGGCATGTCCTCCAGCGCCAACACGTCGTTCACGCTGTAGGCGCCGATGTCGTGCATCGTTCTGTACCAGTTGCCCCGGGCCGTGCTGTCGCCCCGCAGCTCCGCCATCATGTTCATCCGGATCTCCAGCCCCTCGGCGATCTCCCGCGGGGTCAGCAAAATACTGGTAAAAGCCTGCTCATAGGCCGTCACGATGGGGTGCAGCGTCCCGGTCACGTACTCGATGGCGTTCTGTTCGTTGCTGTTGTAGCTCTGCTTGCCCTCCTGGAGCTTGTAGAGCGGCACGCCAAAAAACCGGGCAATGTCCCGAATGCTCAGCTCCGCGTTTTCCACAAACTGAGCGTCCTTCTGGCTCACGGAAATAGGCTTGTACTTGAGGCCCATATCCAGCACCGCCACCCGGTTGGCATTGCCGGGGCCCGCGTGGCGCTTCTCCCACTCGTCCCGGATGGTGTCCTTGATGCTGACTTTCTGCATCTTGCCGTCCGCACCCGGCACTTCGATGGTGCCGCTGATGTCGGCGTCCGTCTCCAGTACGCCGCTGGGCTGGCCGCCGTTGGTGTAGTAGCCGCTGTTCCAGCTCTGGGCGGCCCGGGCCGAGGCGATGACCTCACTGGCCCGCTCCAGCACGCTGATACCCAGCCACCCGTTCCGGGAATAGGCCCGCACATGCACCATGTCCGTCCGCCTTACCCGCAGCTGCGCCCCGGTAAAGGGGTGCGCCACGTCGTAGTACACGCTGCCGTCGGTACCCAACTGCGGCGACACGTTCTGCCACGGCACCGCCACCAGCCGCACCGGCCGCAGCGACCGGGGATTCCGCTCCACCAGCATGTAGCCGTTGCCGCCGCACAGACGGCTGGCCTCCATCAGCTTCATGGCCTCAAAGCTGGTCTGCACGCTGTTGGCCCGCAGCCCCAGCAAAGAGGCGAGGGGGTGATCCTTCCGGATGAACCGCGTGTTGCGGTCAAACACATACATGGGCAGCTTGGCGATGTCGCTGCTGAGCACCTCCACGCACCGGTCGACGGCGCTCAGCTTCATGGCTGCCCCCGCCGACGTGTCAGCATAGCTGCCGCTTAGCCCCGCCGCCTGCAAGGTGGCCACCGTCACGGCGTTTTTGGGGGCCGCTTTCTGAGGGCTGGCGCCCATCAGCCGCCGCAGGCCGCTTGCAATCCGGTCAGCCATCGCGCCCACTCTCCTCTCCGCCCAAAGCGCTCACCACGCCCAGTGCCGCCAGCTCCACCCCCAGGGCGATCACGCCCGCCGGAAGGCAGATCAGCGCCACACCGGCCGCCGCCAGCAAAAGCCCCGCCGCCAGCAGCGCCCCGGGGATCCATTCTCGTCGTTTCATCCTGACCTCCTACATGCTCCACCCGCCCTGGCGGATGCGGTCCGCCAGCGTGGGGTTATTTCGCCGCAGCAGCGCCAGCGTCAGCGCGTTCATGGCCGCCGCCACGGGGTCGATCCGTTCTGTGTCATCCTTGTGTTTTTTGCTCAGGCGGCTGTCGCCGTTGCCGTTCACGGTCTCCACCGCGTTGGCCAGGCACCACATAGCCAGCGGGCTCTCCTCGATCACCAGCTTCCCCTGCACCAGCAGGTCGCGGAAGCCCTTCACCGCCAGGTTCTGCCCGCTGCACGACTGGAAGATCTCCACGCAGAAGTCTTCGTTGTTCCGCCTCTGATTCATGGCGATGGCCAGGTCGGTGGCGTTGTGGCCGTCATAGCCCACCTGGGTCGCCTTCCAGCCGTGATTTTTCTCTCCGGCCACGATCCACTCGTCCACAAAGGCGTTCTCCGTCACCGCGCCGGGCGTCAGCGTCACATAGCCACCTTTTGCCCACGCCGTGTACGGGACGCGGTCGGTGTGCTCGTGGCGCGTTGCGCCCTCCTCCGGCATGAACGCCTGCATTTTGATGGCCACCCGGTCGTCCGGCAGCAGCCACACCGCCGCCGCGCCGCTCAGGTCGATCCGCTTGCCCAGGTCAAAGCCGCACCAGCACTCCCGCCCGTCCGTCAGCGCCGCGAAGGCCTCCCGGCTCACCTGCGCCTTTCGGGCCATTGCCAGCATGTTCTCGTCCAGGTAGCGGTTCACCGCGCCGGTCTGCCATTTGTCCATCCGCCGGGTGAGGAAATTGCGTATCTTGTACGGGTCGTTGAAGGCATACGCCGTGGTGTACTCGCTGCGAATTTCATCCAGCAAATACCTGGCGTACTCGCTTCCGTACCGCAGGCACGGATTGGCTTTGGCCCAGCAGGCCTCGTTGTGGGGGTCGTCCGTGTCGTCGATCTCCCGGATCATGACGAAGTAGGTCTCATCCATGGGGATATCCCCCCGCAGCATGGCCTTCAGGTTTTCCTCTTCGGCGTAGCAGGGCTTGCGCTGGGCATCGTCCCCCGCCGTGGTGATGGCGTCCAGCAGCGCCTGGGGCCGCTTGCCGAAGCCCGACTTGCCCACGTCGTAGATCTCCGAGGTGGGGTGGGCGTGGTATTCGTCCACCACGAAGTAGCTGGGGGCGGCGGAGTCCTTGTTCTTGGTGTCCTTGCTCAGGGCCCGCATAAAGCCGCCCCGTGTCAGATGCACCACCGGGTTGCTCCGGGGGATCTTCAGCCGCTTCCGGATATTGGGGCTGGCCGCCGCAATCTTTTTCGCGTCGCCGAACACCCGCATGGCCTGCCCCCGATCCACGGCGGCGCACTCCACCTCCGGTTCCATCTCGAACTTCGCCAGCTCCGGATGGTACGGCGGATAGATCACGTCCGCGCACATGTGGTAGAGACACTGTCCGGACTTCTCCGTACTCTTGTAGTTGCCTCGCGCCCGCTTGTTGTAGCTGACCTTGAAGCGCCGCGCCCCCGTGTCCTTCTGTACCCAGCCGTAGAGGTTGGCCAGGTCAAACACCTGCCAGGGCTCCAGCGTGATGGGCTTTCCCGCCGCCACGCCCCGCACCTGGATGCACTGGCCGAACCACCGCAGAATGCGGTCGGCCCGCGTCACATCGAACACATAGGGGAAATCCTTCTTCCCCTGCCGCTTCAAATCGTCCAGGAACCGCTGGCAGGCCAGCCGCTCATACAGGCAGCACTGCTCCTTCAGCCGCCCCCGCACCACCTGCTTGGCATACACCGCGGCGGCGTGGTGCTGCCCCGTCTGGCGCTCCGGTCGTGCCGCGCCCACTGTGCATCCCTCCTTGCCAGAAACAAAAAGAGCGCCGGCACACACTCCCCAAAGGGAATGGCACCGGCGCTCAACGCCCTGGCCCAAAACTCATATATCCCGCGCCCAACTTGGGCACCGATTTTGCTTATCATCCTCGCGGCCATCTCCGGCCGCCTTCCGTAGGGACAGATGCCCACATCGGCCCGCCGCAACCTTTTCGTAGGGCGGGGCCAGTGTGCCCCGCCGCCTATCACCCATACAGGTCCGCGTCCGGATCTGCTGCCGACGGTGGCGGCACCGTTGGCACCTCCAGGCGGCAGCGCCCGCTGACGCTCAGCCCTAGGTCGTTGCCGATGGCGCGGCACTGGGCAAAAAACTTGCCTTGCATGCCGCTCCACTTCTGAGCAACATCGGCATTGCCGCTCTGCAGCGCCTTCGTCATGTGGGCGGTCGCCCACCGGTAGCTGCTCTCCGCAATGAGGTAGCGCCCCAGCGCGTCAGCGTCCAGGATCGTCAGCAGCCCCATCGATTCCAATATGGCCGCCAGCTCGCCAAATCGCTGCCGCAGAAGCTCCGGCAGCCACTCCGGAGCCGGGATGCTGCTGGGCGGCAGCGCCGAGATATTTTCCGGCACCTTCGGCTCACGCTCCTCCCGCTCCTGCAGCTCTGCCTGGCTGTAATGCCGCGAGCCGTCCGCCCGCAGTTTTGCCACGCTCTTCCTAGGCGTCGCCATGGCAATCACCCACGTCGCGGCCCAGCGAAGCAACGATAGCCAGCTCTCGCTCAGAAAGCGGCCATTTTAACGCCGCAGCTTTCTCCGCCGCAGCTTTCTCCGATATCAAAAAGCCGGAGCCAAAAACGGCTTTACCAGCCTCCCGCTGGGAGTCCAAGGCCCGCGTAAACGCCAGATGACCATGCGGTACTCGGAAATCCACACCATGCGCGGCAAAATACTGTACCATTGCGCTGGTCAAAACCTGCGCGGGGTAGGAATACTTCGGCAGCTCTTTACGCGCCGCCCTGAGATTCTCGTCGTTGGCGGCATCAAGGCGCTCCCGAAGGCCGGGCGCGCTTTCTACTGCGCAGCTGCCCATGTTTGTCACGAAGGAAATGCCGACGTTTGCGCCATTCTCAAAAGTAATCCCAGCCCCGCAGGCGACATAGTTCAAAAGCCCTCGGCCAATGCCAAAAAGAGTGAGCGCCGGCGCGAACAGAAAGAAGCGGACGCCGTTCTGCACATACCACTCGCAGATTTCGGAGATGATCGAAAACGGCGGGTTGTCGATCACAACAGAGTCGCTGTCGTACGTTACGGCCTTATAGTCGCCGCCCGGATAGAACGGCCGGAGCACTTGAAGGCCAGAGAGACCATATTTTTCAACGGCCCAAGTTTTTGCCACCTCGTAGACATTTTGGGGTGTGTAGCAGTCGTCCGTGGTTTTCTTCGGCGCGAACTTTTCCAGAAACGCCTGATACCCCGGATCATCTTCCGCCAGGGGATTATCCTCGAGGGCAGCGGCGCACGCTTCAGCAGAGCCGTGCAGCGGCTCCGGTACCTCCGGACTGATCCACTCGAAGTCAAACCCGCTCAGATCCAGTGCGGGCAGCTCACCGGCCAGCAGACCGAGATCCCACGGGCTCTCGTTGGACTTGTTGTCCACGATCCGCAGCGCGTTCACCTGCTCCGGCGTCAGGTCGGAGACGCAGACGCAGGGGATTTCCTCCATGCCCAGCTTCTGGGCCGCCAGCACCCGGCAGTGGCCGATCACGATCACGCCGTCGGCATCCACCACCACCGGCTGGACAAAGCCGTATTGCCGGATACTCTCCGCCACGTTGGACACCTGGCGAGCATCATGCTTCTTTGCGTTGGCGGCATAGGGGGCGATATCCGCCAGCCGCCGCATCTCAACTTCCATGCAAGCTCCTTTCTGCATCATCCTGAAAACCCCATCCGGGATTATTTCTTGCACACGAGGGGAAGCGGGGCATCGGTGGGGGCCGCGCGAAATTTTGAAAGCCCCGGGGGTGGGTCGAGGCCTACGGCCTCCGCGCCCACGCGCCCGCTGCGACGCCCACATGCACCTGACCGCACGCCGCCGCGCAGGCGACGCTGGTCACCGGGAAGCCGTCCAGTTCTCGCGCTTCTGCATCAGCTGCTCCCGCGCTGTCTTCTGGTCGTGATGCCGCTTGCAAAGGCTCTGCAGGTTCGATGGCTCCACGAATTTCGCCCAATCGCCGCGGTGCGGCTCGATGTGATCCACCACCGTGGCCCGCGTCCGGCTGCGAGGGTCGCCTGCGTCGTAGGCCTGCGCGCACACGCGGCAGAACGGCTCCCACAGGAGCTGAGCCGGCCGCAGGTTGTCCTTCCAGACCGGCAGGCTGTACCAGGCGTGATAGTCCTCGCTGACGCGGCGCTGGTGCCTGGGCCTGTGCTTATCGCACCAGCCGTCCCGCGTCAGTTCCGAGCATCCGGCGTGCCGGCACGGCCTCAACGGCTTGCCTGCCATGGGCTATCACCTCCACGGTCAACGGGCAAAACAAAAAGAGCCGAGACCAACAACCGCGCACACTCTGCGCTGTCATCGGCCCCGGCTCTCAAAGCACTGGCCCTCTTCCATGTCCACGATGTGCTCCCGCCTGCACTCCCGGCAGTAGGCGACGATCCGCCACGCGACGGCGTCCTTGGGCACCTGGATCACATGATTGTTCCGGCAGCCAGCGGTTGGGCACCGCAGGTAGCCGTTCCTCACTGTCAACATTCTACCATGCTTTTCTTCAACTCGCAAGGCCTTTTCGCTCCTTTCGTCATTTGCTGAACTATATTTCAAGTCCTATTCTAAGAATCAAGCTGCTGTTTCCGCTTCGCCTTCCGCTCCGCGTCGATAGCGTCCAGCGTGGGCCGCAGCGTATCTTGTTTGATGTACCATCCGTAGTTATAACTCCCAAACTGATTGTCCACGTGATTGCCGCCCTTGCAGCGCGGGCACTCCGGGAACGGGATCTCGCCGCTGCTATCCTCCCATCGCTCAGGCGGCGGCAGCTGCGCCGTCAGGCTGCGGCTGGCTACCCACGTCCGGGCGTCGATGGGGATCACCACGCCGTCGGTGCGCTCCTTGCAGTAATACTTGGCCGTGCGGCGATAGGTGTCATATGGCCCCAGCAGCAGGGGCTTGCCCTCCACGAAGCCGTTGGTCCACAGATCCTCCATGGCCAGCGGCGGGAAATCGCTGTACCGCACCGTCAGATGGATGTGGTAGCGGTGGTCGCCGTGTTTGCCCTCGATCAGATAGACGTAGTCGAAGGGCCGCCCTCGCCACCGCTTCAGCTTGTAGAGGAACCGCCGCCACGCCTTCCGCACCTCCTTGAAGGTAGGCGGCAGACAGTCGTCGGCAAAGGTCAGCGTGTAGCTCTGGCCGTCGAAGCCGAACAGCGCCAGCAGCAGCTCCAGCCGGTCCACCCGGCTGCGGCACACGCTGGAGTCCCGCGGCGGGCGAAGAATCCGATTCTTCTCCGCCCGGTCATAGGGACTGTCCAGTCTGCTGAGCCTTGGCCGGATGGCGCGGGACTCCTTCACCAGCGGCCCCGCCACCTGCCGGCAGCACTGCCACCGCAGGCCCTCACTCATGGGCCACCTCGCCATACAGGGCACGCTTGAGGATCGCGGCGCGCCGACGGAGAACACTACGCTGCTCATCCGTCTGCGCCCAAGGCATGGCGGCAAACGACAAGCTTAACCAGCAGACCAAATCGCCACGATACGAAGCGCGATATGCCTGCACATAGCGGGCGTTCCGAATCGCCTGACTCCTGCCAGTTCCACACGCCATCAGCAGCTTGATGTATCGTTTTCGGGTCATCCCTCACCCTCCTTCACCGCGATCTCCGACCGGATCACCTGCTCGATGGCCCGGCAACCGTCACGATACATGCAGACCACAGCACGGTCGTCAACATGCGCTTCCTCCTTGCCAAACAAGGGGACACACCGCAGCGTCGAGCGCCGCTCGGCCGTAGGCACAAAGCGGTCGCACTTATGACAATAGCTTTCAACTTCCAAAGTGATCATCTCCCACCAAACACTTTCTCCGGGTACCGCACCTCCCAGGGCTGGAAGGCGCTGCCCATGATGCGCGCCAGCTCCCGGTCGATACAGCCCTTGGTATAGTCCATATTCGCGTCGCCCTTGGCGTTCTCCAGACACAGAGAGGCGTAGGCCTCAAAGGTCTCCCGGAACTTTTCCAGAAACTCCGTGGCCCGCTTCTCGCCAAAGCCGAAGTCCTGTCCCAGCGTAATCAGCGCCATGTCCTCGCACTGCTGAATGGTGAACAGCCGCTGCAGGTGCATGTTCTGCCGCTGGTTCTCCTGCAGCTTCCGCAGGAAGCCGCTCTGCTTACCCATCGCACGCCACCCCCGGCTTGTACGGCAGCGGCATCCAGTGGGTAACGGGCATATCCACCAGAGACACCCACACCACGCTGTAGGAGCGCATCCAGACGCCCTCACAGTTGAGGTATGCCTCGCCCGTAAACACGCCCTCCGACGCCGCCAGCACCCGCATACCCTCCGAGGGCAGGCGCTCCGTCACGGGGATCCACTGCTGTTTCTCCCGCAGCGCCATGACCTCATCGGCGTAGCGCTTGCTGCGGTCAACGTACTCCTGGAGCATCTGCGCAGCCTCTCTTTTGAGCTGATCGGCGCAGCCCGCCTCCTCGTTTTCGTAGAGGCACCCGGTGCAGGGGCCATCTGCACAGCGCCCCAGGTCGGCGATCATCTCATTCGCCCGACTTGCCATCTTCACATCCTCCTTCCAGCTTGTCCAGCGCGGCGGCCACCTGCCGCCACAGGTCTACGGGATATTTCTGCCGCTCGCACATACCGTGCAGCGTGGTGGCGGGGATGCCGCACAGCCGCTCCAGCTTGCCCAAGCAGCCCAGCCCCTGACTGGAGCGATAGGCCACCAGCCGGTCGGCGGTGTCCCGCTTGAACCGGACCGCCTCCGACGCACCAGAGGGCCGGACCGGTGCAACTCCACGCACAGCGCTCACCGTACCCCCCCCTTCCGGCGTGCCCGACTTGGGCTCGTTACGGCCCTCCGCGCCGGGAGCACCCTTCAAGCCGATGTCCACAATACCTTTGCTGGCGTTTCGCAGGGCCCGCTGGGCCAGCACCAGCAGCTCGATCTCGTCGTAGCCGCTGTCCATGCCGCGATCCACCGTCCGCCGCAGGAAGTTGGCCAGCGCGGCGCACTGGTCGCGGGTCAGATCAATCGCCGTCATGCTGCCGCCTCCGCTTCTCGGACGCTCGGCGGATCGCATCCGCCGCAGGGCCTGCCGCGAACATAGAAGGCAGGTCGCCCAGCATGTCATTCCACACGGGAGAATCGTCGCAGGCTGTGAGCTGGATCAGAAGCTTGAACCGGGCAGCGCCGTCCGCGCTGCTCCGCTTGAGAAGCTGCCCATAGATACTGGAGATCGCCACACCGAACTCTCCGGCGATCGTCGACAGATTACCATCGACGTAACACCGCCGCAGGTGCCCGCGATCAATATGCAGGTCAATCATGTGTCCTCCTTTTCCACCTCCGGCAGCCGCAGCCACCGGATCACTGTCATGCCGATCTTCTTATCCAGATTTTTGAACATCCACGCGCCGCCCAGCCAGCGCAGGAAGCAGCGCACGGGCTTCCCACCGTCGCCGGGATCTACGTCCGCGACGACCTCACATTCCTCAGGCGGCGTCAGACCGCCGGGCATCCACGCCGCCAGCACCACCTGGCCCGGTTCCGCCGCTGCGGGCCGCAGCTGATCCGTCAGCCCCAGCAGGTAGTCAGTGGAGCAGCGCAGCGTCTGGGCCATGCTGGTCAAGTCCTTCGTCCGGTACGGGATGATCTCGCTCAGCCCGTAGCTGCTCATGTCCTCCGGGATGTCGCACTGCAAGATTCTCCTCAACACCCCAACTTTGGCCAGAGACGAGTAGGCGGATTCCCACTTCGTGTCGTCGTCCAGCCCTGCCGCGTCGGCAGCCCGGACGATCCGCGCCGCGTCCGCCATGGCCTTCTGCACGGCCTTGCTGCGGGCCTTGGCGGCCTCTCGCTCCTCGCTGTTTTTCTTCTTGACCTTAGCTTTCTCGTAAACCTCGCGGGCCTTAGCGCACATCTCCGGGCACGCCGCGCCGCATGCGCTGCCGTCCACCCTATGAGCACCGCCCGCACTGCACTCTACGCAGCACTTGCCGCCGCTGCAGCGCTCCCAGTCGTAGCAGGTCAGGTTATGTTTCAGGAATTTATCCCGCTGAGTACAAACCCCGCCGTCCGGACACTTCAGGCCGATGACGTCGTAGCAAAACCCCGTTTTCATTTTTGCACCGATTTCTCGAATATTTCTGGCCGCGGGCGTTTTCTTGGGGCAGACCCGCTTGATCCGCTCCTGCACGCCCTGCGGCAGACCGGCCAGCGCGTCGGCAGTGTCCTCCGGCAGGTCGCCTGCGTCCCAAAGGGGCTTGTAGCAGGGAGCCAGATGCGTAAAGATCTTCTTGATCCGCCCCAGCTTCGCCCGCTTGATGTTGCAGGCCTCCGCCACATGGTCGATCATACGGCCGGGGAACTCATAGCCCTGCTCCTTCAGCTGGTAGAAGATCTCCTCCAGCCGCGCGGCCTGTTTGCCGATCTCCGCGTTGGTCAGCACGCGAGTGTGGGCGTTGGCGAAGATCAGCTGCATCTCGTAGACCAAAGCGTTCCCACCCGTCTTCCGGATGCACGGCACCTGCCGGAACCGCTCCTTGCCCTCGTCCACCAGCAGCTGCAGCGCCGCCCGGCGCCGGTGGCCGGAGATCAGCACCACATGGCCGTCCTCGCCGGGCCGCACCAGCAGCGGCTGCTGCAGGCCCACAGTCTCGATGTCCCCGGCCAGATCGGGGATGTCCCTCAGCTCGTAGAAGTTGCCGGGGTCGCTGTCGATCAGGCCGATGTCGATGTACTCGATCTGGTCGCGGCCCTCCGTTCCCGACTCGGGAACTTCGCCCGCCAGCGCCCGGGTCAGCTCGCCCAGGTCAAACTTTTTCGAGGCTTTACCGGCCATCCGAATCACCTCCGTGCACGCGCTCCCGCGCCTGCTCATACAGCCCCGGATACTCATGCGGGTTGAAGTTAAAGCCATACATGTCGTAGAAGCTGTCGTTAGACATGGTGAACCACTCAATGGCCCACTGCATGAGGGATTTTCCCTTATACGGCATCAAATCATATTGGCTCACGCTTGCACCTCCTCACCCAGATATTCCTTGACCCACGCCCGATAGTCCTGGGCGGCGTTGCTGCGGGGACTGTACTCGTCCAGCGGCTGCTGGGCCATGGTGGAGCCGTCTACGGGGCTCGACCACCGGATCACCGTGTCGAACACCTTCAACCCCCGTGCGTTCCGCAGCACCTTCTCGCCCGCCAGCACGGCGCCATCTTTTCGCCACTGGGTGATCAACACGCCATCGATAGCGTCGGCATTGCAGGCCGCCGACCGCATGGAGCGCAGCTGCGCCCGCAGCTTGCCCACGCCCCGCAGGGAAAAGCCGTCCACCTTAGTGGTTACCACCACGCCTTCCGCGGCGTTCAGGGCGGCCACGCTGCCGGCACTGAAGCCGGGCGGGCAGTCAAAGATCATGTAGTCCACACCGTCCTCCGCCGCAGCGTCCCGGAAGTCCTCAAACGGCTTGATGGAAACGCTCTGCCCCAGCTTGATGGCGGCAATGTCCAGCCCGTACAGGGACGAGTCAGCCGGCAGCAGCGACACCAGACCGTCGCTGCCCAGCGGGATCACGTTGTCGCTCCACAGCGGCTCGGCGCCGCCCATCAGCAGGTCGGTCACCGTAATGCCGCCATCTTCCAGCGCGTCCAGCGCCGCCTCCTGCAGGTAGAACTCCGTCAGATTGGCCTGACCGTCGCAGTCCACCAGCACCACCGACTTACCGGCCCGCCGCAGCACGTCGGCCAAATTGAGGGCCGTGACCGTCTTGCCCACGCCGCCCTTCAGGTTCATGATCGCTATTGTTCTCATCCAGCATCATCCTTCTTTCCGCCCGGGTCAGGCGTACCGCCTCCCGGTATGTATAGTTTTTCGTCCGCCGCTCCACCACCGCGAAGCGCAGCGCCGGATGGATCCACACCACCCAGCCCGGCACGGGCTTGCTCTTGATCTCGCCCGTCACGCCGGCGCGGTTACAGTACGGCACAAACATGATCTTGTCGCCAATCTCCATTGGCCACCTCCTCAAAACGGCATGGTGCCGTCGTCCTCGACTTCCTCAAGCTTCACCTGACCCGGAACGGAATTGCCGCGCTTGGCGGCCCGCTGGGCCTGTCTGGCCTTGGCCAGATTGGAAAATTTGCGCATCAGGGCCCGACCATTACGTCATCTTCACCCCAGCGTTCAGTCAGTCGTTCCATGTTTCTCCTCCTTCTCCCACCGAATTTTCATCTGCGCTGGGTATAGATCGACCTCCGGTCTGCGTTTTCCAGTCCACCTCAGTCCACCAGCCTGTCCCACGCACTTCCAGCCACTGGCTTTCAGGCTTGTTCCACTCTCGCTGTCCAGTATGTAGGTCACAAGACGCTTGTACCCCATCGCCCGTGCCGCACGCCATGCGGCCGCATAAAGCATCGAGCAGGCATTGTGAGTACCGTCCGTGCATAGGCGATTGACCTCCAGCGTCCAGCCGTCGTCCAGATGCCGCGCCACCGGTCTGCCCACAATGGCAACGCCCACGATTTCCTTTCCGTCCGTGCAGCCGATGGAGAACTTGTGTCCTACCACCGGCTTGTGGTGCCGGTGATGCTGCTCCACGAAAGCATTGGCCTCCTTGAGCGTCATGGGGCAAATATCAAGGCTCATCGGCCACCTCCTCAAAACGGCATCGTGCCGTCGTCCTGGATCTCCGTCAGTTTCACCTGACCGGGGACGGGATCGCCGCGCTTGGCGGCCCGCTGTACCTGTCTGAGCTTGGCCAGGTCGTAGTACTTGCGCATCAGCGCCCGACCGTCCGGCCCCGCCATGACGCTCATGCGCTGCTTGGCGCCGTCGAAGTGCATCGGGATAGGCAGCAGCCTCCCCTCCTTCTGTTTGACCAGCTTCAGCACGCGCATGCCGTCCGCCTGCTCCTGATCGACCACCTCGATGCCGTAGAGTTTGCCGCCCACCTCCGGCTTATAGAGCATCATGATAGCGTCGGCATCCTGTTCCAGCTGGCCGGTCTCCTTCAGGTCGTGCATGGTCGGCTCCCGCCACTTGGACTGCTTCTCCGGGCGGGAGAGCTGGGCCAGCTCCACCACCAGCGTGCCGCTGGACTGGGCGAACATGTGCATGGAGCGGGACACCGCCGCCATGGCCTGGGTCTGCCCCAGTCGGGGATCCGTCTCCGGCGCGATCAGCTGGACGTAGTCCACGAAGATGATGTCGAAGCCATAGGAGCGGCTCACCGCCTGAATGCGGGAGGCCGTCATGCCGGAGCCCCGGATCAGCGTCAGGCGGCGGCCCGTGAAGTCCTGGCCGCCTTCGGCCACCCGCTGCCAGTCGCTCTCGCCCAGCTGCTGCCGCTTGATGGCGGTAAAGTCCACATCGATGGCGGCGGACACCAGACGGTCGGTCAGCTTGGCCGGATTGGTCTCCAAGCTGAAGAAGCCCACGTTGTAGGTCTTGGCCATGTGATAGGCCATTTGCAGCGCCAGCAGCGTCTTGCCGCTGGAGGGCTCGCCGCCCACGATCACCACGTCGCCCTGCTCGGTGAATGTGACGGCGTCCAGCTCCCGGATGCCGTAGCTAACATAGACCCGCTTCTCGGCGGCGTCCTGCGCCTCCATGAAGTGCCGATAGGCGTCCGTCATCGTCCACGCCTCGACGCCCCGGCTGGCGGACAGCATCTCGCCCAAAGCGGCCACCTTGCTGCGGCAGCCCTCCAGCGTCGGCTCGGCCATCAGGTCGTGAGCCGTGTCCCGGATGCGGGCCATGACGGCCTGCTCATGCATGATAGCGGCGTACTCCCGCCAGTTGGCAGTGGTGGGCACGATCTCCATCAGCTGCAAGAGCCGCTGCTCGCACTCCGGGCCCACTTTGCCCCGGATGGTCACCGGATCCACCGGCTTGCCCTCCAGCAGCAGCACCCGGGCCGCCTGATAGATCTTCCGGTTGGCCGCGTCGCAGATGTCCGCGGCGTCCACCGCCGCCAGGATGGGAGAGGCCAGCCGCTCGTCCAGCAGCAGCGCACCGATGACGGCGTTCTCCGCCTCCAGCCAGCGCTGGGCGGGCATCACGTCGGCCACTCGTCATCCCTCCAGTCGTAGTCCATGGTGGGCGCGTCAGGAGCGGAACGCTGCGCCGCCTGAGTGGCCTGGGGCACCTCCGGCATCTCCAGCACGCCGCCGTTGCGGCGGATGGCATTGAGCCACGTAGACACATGCTGCACACCATACCCTCTGGCGTACTGGTCGTCGTACCTGAGCTTGAGGATCAGCCAGCGCCCCATGTCGCGGATCAACTCCGGAGAGGGCTGCATCGCATTCCAGATGCGGCGCGCCTTGCCCTTGTCGCCCTTGCTGGTTTTTGTCACGGAGCCGTCCGGGCCGACCTTCTCGATCACGGGGTAGAATTTCCACAGGCCCTCGAACCGATCCGGCTCCCATTCCGCCTTTTGGCCACGCCTTCCCCCTTGGGGGGTAAGGGGGGTATTATTCTCTGTATTATTCAACATATTATAGACTCCGCAATTTTGCGGAGACCCCCTCCGCAATTTTGCGGAGACCCCCTCCGCAATTTTGCGGACACCCCCCACAGCTACACCGGCATAGATCCGCCGCTCGGTACCGCCGCCGCAGGGCGCCATTTCCACTTCGATGTGGCCGGCGTCCCGCAGGGCGGAGACCAGCCGTGTCACCGACTTGGTGGCCCAGCCGAACAGCTGGGCAAAGTACTCGTTGGAGGCCCAGCAGTAGCCCTCGTTGTTGCACAGGGCCGTGATCTCGCCGTAAAGCAGCTTGGCGTTGGCGGGGAGGTCATCGTCATAGCGCACGTCGGCCGGTATCACCGCCCAGTACGCCGGACGCTCTAAATTTTCTGCCATTTTCCCAAATTCCCCCTTGCCAGTTCAGTGTCTTTCTGCTAAAATAATAGTGTTCTCATTTGGCAGCTTTGATCTGCCTCGACCGCTTTTCGGTGCCAGCCGAAAGGCGGTCTTTCTTTTTGCCCAGCGATTCCGCCAGCGTGACCGTCGCCGAAGCTGCCGTCCAAGCGCCCACGACTACCGCCGCGTAAAGGACTACGTCGCCCACACGTCTCACCTCCTTCTTCAGTTCATTCCGGCACTGCCCACTCGTCCATCTGCTGTGCGTAGCAGACCGGACAGAGGTAGCCGATAGTTTTCACTATGCCGCTGCCCTCACGGCGCAGCATGCACACACTAAGTTTCTTGAGCCGCTCCTGCCCGCACTTCATGCACTGGCAGATAAAACGCTCATCGGCGCGAATGAGATCGCACTCGTAGTCATAGAAGCCCATCACGCTTCCCTCCTGCCGCCCTCTGGCGGCTGTTTTCATGCCCGCACGAACCGGGCCAACTCCTCCGCACTGAAGCGCAGCTGCCGATCCAGCGCCCGCAGGTCGTCCGCCGTCCATGCGCCGCTGTTGATCTTGGTGCTCATGGTGGACTCGTTCAGCCCGATCTTCCGGGCCAGCACCGCCTGGGACGGGATGTCCCGCTCCGCGCACTTCATGCGGATCAGGGTGCGCCTCACCTTGGCCCGTTCCCGGCCCTCGTCCCGCAGCAGATTGACCTTAGGCATGGTTACACCTCCTCCGTGTACATCAGGGCCAGCGCGGCCTTGATGATGTCCGTCAGCTCCGCCGTGATGGCCAGAAACTCCGGCCGCTCCTCGTCGTCGATCACGCCGTCCTCGGCGATCTCCAGCAGCCGGTCTTCCCGGTGGCTCTCGGCAAAGCGCATGATCCGCCGCACCAGCTTGATGGTGGCCGTCTCCAGCCGCTCCGGCCGGGCCTCCTGCACGCACTCCGGCAGCAATGCGCCGAACGCCTGCAGGTGCTGCACGCCCAAAAACTGCGTGTCGTAGACGATGCACATCCTGGCCACCACGTCGCCCGCGGGGACGCGCTCGCCGCCCTCGTAGGCTCGCAGACTGGTCAGGCTCACCGCCAGCCGTTCCGCGGCCGCCTCCTGCGTCAGACCCGCTGATTTTCGGGCGGTCTGATAGATATTCCTGCTGTTATCCTGCATGGACAAACAACCCTCCTTCCGTTATGCTTGACCTAGGCGCTGGCGGAACCCACCAGCTCATCCAGCGAGCAGCCCAGCGCCTTGGCCAGCGCTACCGCCGTCACCAGCGACGGCACCTTGAGTCCGCTTTCGAAGCGGTTGATGGCCGCCGCCGTCACATCGCACTGGCGGCCCAGCTCTGACTGGCTCAGGCCCTTGGCCTCGCGCCGCCACCGGATGTTGTTGCTTAGTTGCACAATATCACCTACCTTTAACCATGGTTAACTTGACAGGACGCGAAACGGGTGGTACGATGGGAGAGAGAAAAAAATCAAAAGAAAACCATACGTACCACCCGTGTCTGCGCGCCGGCGTCACCCGGCAGCACAGGGGCGTTTGCCTCCATGCCTTTGCTTCTGGCTATGTGTGCGATAAGGGAGAGGGTCAGACTTCCAAGACATACTATGGGAGGACATTCCCGCGGGCCTGTCCGCCCGGGGGATGATTGGATTATAAATCTATGAAATGTGGATTGTCAATAGAAAAATCCATAAAACATAGATTTTTGACACCTTGCACAGATTGCTAATCTATATTTTATGGATTTTTGATAGGATGAAATTGTTATGACAGAAACTGCAAAAAGAATTTTTGCGCTTGTAAAAGCAAAGAAACTCACGCAAAAGGAATTTGCCAAGCGGTGCGGCGTGTCAGAAAAAGTCGTGAGCCAGTGGAAGGGCGATTCGCGTTCTTACGAAAAATACCTCCCACAAATTGCCAATGCACTGGAAGTGCCCGTCGGGGTAATTGTAGGGGCAGAAAACAGCTCCGGCAGCGCCGACGAGGCCGAATTGGTGGCGTCTACTCCTGCGGAGAAGTATCTGTTGAGCCTTCTTCAAGGCGCTTCTGAGAAGGAGCAGGATCGGTTGGTGGAACTTGTTCGCGCTGCGCTGAAAATGCAAGGATTACAGAAATAGCCACCTCAAGAGCGGCGGCGGGATCGCTGGAGCTGCGGATCATCTGGAGCAAACGGCTTTCTGGCGTTGACATGGTATGTATCCTCCGTCCATAATTTATCGCTCACTGGCTGGGGCCAGAAATAGATACACAAGGGGAGAAGCAGATGGAATACAACTACTATGTGGCAGGAACATCCTATCGGGAGGAAAACCTGGAAAGGATGCTCACCCGAAATCCGGATTTCGATGAAACCAAGGCATATCTTCTAGATCACTACGGAGAGGACGACTCTATCTATCGCTACAATCGCCATTACACCTCTGACATTAAGTTTACACCCGAACCGACGAATCCGCACGACCCTAAAGCCATTCGTATCGACGTAGACGGGAAGTTTGTCGGCTACGTCAAGCGCGGAAGCACGGGCCGAATCCGCAACTTGTTGAACACGCCCGGCGTGTCCGTCCGCGCCGAGGTCTATGGCGGGCCGTACCGCTACGTCTACATTGACGACTACGGGAATCCAAACCTGCAATATTCCGAATCGCCTTTTGGCTGCATGTATACGTTCGTCGTTCCGGGCGACGGGCCGCAGGGGCAACCTGTGAACGCCGATCCAGGCCGAGCCCCCACAAAGTACTGCCGTCACTGCGGCGCTCGGCTTGGAGGCGGCACCAAGTTCTGCACCAACTGCGGCCAGCCTGTTCCCGCCGAGGCAACACCCGCTGCAAAGTATTGCCGCAGCTGTGGCCGCCAGTTGAGCGCCAGCGCGGATTACTGCCCCATCTGCGGCCAGTCCACCCGTCCGCAGGCCGCACACGCGCCCACCTACTATCCGCCCGCTCAGCAGCCCAATGTCATCATCAACAATGTCAACACGGTCAACGCCGTCAATGGCCGGGAAAAGAACAAATGGGTGGCGTTCCTGCTGTGCCTGTTTCTGGGCTACTTCGGCGCGCACAAGTTCTACGAGGGCAAAGTTGGCATGGGCATCCTGTATCTGCTGACCGCTGGGCTCATCGGCATCGGCTGGCTGATTGACTGTATCATCCTGCTGACCAAAACCAACCCCTACTATGTATAGCCCGTGCCCAACTTGGGCACGAAATGATTTGAATAGGCCCCGCCGTCTCCGCAACGCCGGCGGGGCCTTGCATCCGGCTTGCGCCACCATCGCTTGCCGGGTGCACGTCCAGCGTAGCAATTTTCGGTCGGGTAGGTCAAGCCCGAATCTTGGCTTTCGACAGGGCTCGACGGCCAAGATTTGGGCCGGGCCGACCCAGAAATGGGTCGAAGGAGAGAAAATGGTACAAAAGCTGCAAGAAAAATGCCGAGAGGCGCGAGACCGTCTCGGCTACACCAACCAGGACATCGCCGATGCAACAGGCATCCCCCTGTCCAGCGTCAAGAACTTTTTCGCGGCCACCAGCAAGGTACCCGGCCTTGTCTACGCCGGGCTGATCTGCAGATTCCTGAGCGTCTCTATCGACGAGTGCCTGTGTATTACACCCGCCGTCTCCACCGAGGCGCAGCTGCGCCAGCAGATGAAGGAGGACCGCATAACCAGCGAAAACCAGCGCCTGACCGAGGTCAACGGCCTGCGGAAAGAATTGGACAAAAGCCGCTTGTCGACGATCCTTGTCCTGTCCTTCCTGTGTGCCGTCCTTTCGGTGGCGCTGATTTTCTATATCGTGGTGGATTTCCGCATCAAGGACGCAGGTCTCATCCAGCGCGGTGAGGTGGGCGCCGGCGCGTGGGGCATCATCGCCCTGGTGGCCATCGCCTTCGGCGTCATGTCCTCCGCGCTGTTCTTCGCCCTGCGCCACGCCCGCCGCATCGCCTCGGAGGAGTAGGGGGGGAGACGTGAAAATACCAAAGGCCACGAAGCTGCCCTCCGGCAACTGGAATATCAACATGATGGTCGACCGCCAGCGGATCTCCATCACCGCCGCCACCAAAAAAGAGGTGGAGCGCCAGGCCGCCGCCATCAAAGGCGGCGCGAAGGTGGAGAAGGAGCAGAAAAAAGAAGCTCTAACGCTCACCAGTGCCATCGATGAATATATCAAAAGCAAAAGCGCCGTGCTGTCTCCTGCCACCGTCCGGGGCTATAAGACGGTGCAGAAGCACCGCTTCCCCGGCCTGATGGGCCGCGATGTCCGCGGCATCACCAAGATGGACGTCCAGATCGCCGTCAACGCCGAGGCGAAGAAGGTGTCCGCCAAGACCGTGGCCAACGCCTACGGCCTGGTGCGCCCGGTGCTCCGGGAGTGCGGCGTGGATGTCTTCGGGGTCCGCCTGCCGCAGGCGCAAAAGCCCGTCAAGCGTTACCTGCAGCCCAAGGACATCGGCAAGCTGGCGCAGGCCGTGCAGGGCGACAGCTGCGAGGTGCCCATCCTGCTGGCCGTCTGGCTGGGCCTGCGTCGGTCGGAGATCGCAGGGCTGTGCTGGGACTGCGTGGATATGGACAACAGCCTGCTGCACATTCGCCGGGCGGTGGTGCCCGACGAGCACAACAAGTGGGTGCAGAAAAACACCGCCAAAAACCTCAGCAGTCAGCGCACCGTGGACTGTCCGGACTACATCATGGACAGGATTCGAGAGTTGCCGCACCGCAGCGACGGCCGGCTCTTCCCCATGCACCCGGACACCATCCGCAAGCATGTGCACCGGGCCTGCGCCGCCGCCGGCATCACCGACACCACCGTCCACGGCCTGCGCCACACCAACGCCGCCGTCATGAAGGCTGCCGGCATAGACGACCGCTACGCCATGGAGCGCGGCGGCTGGAGCTGCGAGAGTACCTACCGCAAGACATACTCCTACGTCTTCGACAGCGACAAGGCCGATGCCAACAAGGCCATTAACGAGTACTTCACCTCTCAAATTACAGACAAAATTACAGATGAAAAAAATAGCACCACGGAATAACAAGTGGGATAGACGTTTTTCCGGAGGGTTCAAATCCCTCCTTCCGCGCCAGAATCCCACCCCATCCGGGGTGGGATTTTTTCACGATATCCAACGATCGGAGGCCCGTCCATGGAAAAGACCGTCCACTATCTGGAGACCCACTCCCAGAACCCCTATTACAACCTGGCATTCGAGGAATACGTCCTGTGTCACCGCACCGAGGGCGACTACCTGCTGCTGTGGCAGAACGACAACACCATCGTAGTAGGCCGCAACCAGAACACCGAGGCGGAGATCAACCGCGCCTTTGTGGAGGAGCACCATATCAACGTGGTGCGCCGCGGCACCGGCGGCGGCGCGGTCTATCACGACCTGGGCAACCTGAACTACTCCTTCATCACCGACGTAGGCGACGACGGCATCAGCATCCGCCGCTTCACCCAGCCGGTGGTGGCGGCGCTGCGGAGCTTGGGCCTGAACGCGGAGGCCTCCGGCCGCAACGACATCCTGGTGGAGGGCCGCAAGGTCTCCGGCACGGCCCAGCGCCGTCACGCAGGCCGCATCCTCCACCACGGCACCCTGCTGTTCGACGCCAACCCCGGCATGGTGGCCGGCGCCCTGAACGTGGATCCGGAGAAATTCCGCTCCAAGAGCACCAAATCCGTCCGGGCCCGCATTGGCAACATCCGCGACTTCCTGCCGGTGGACATGGATCTGCCGGCCTTCTGGACTTACCTGAAGGACGCCCTTTCCGGCGGCGGGCTGACGCCCGACGCCCTGACTGCCGACGAGCTGGCGGCGGTGGAGTGCCTCAAGACCGAAAAATACGACACCTGGGCCTGGAACTACGGCCGTTCCCCCAAGTTCGACGTCACCCGCAAGCGCTATTGGGACGGCGGCTGCCTGGAGGCCAGCGTCTCCATCGCCGATGGCCGGATCACCGACATAAGGTTCTGCGGCGACTTCCTGGCCGTCCGGGACATGGACGCCCTGCTGGCGGCGCTGAAGGGCACCGCCTACCGCCCGGAGGCCGTCCGCCCGGTGCTGGAGGCCAGCCCCGTGGCGGAGCTGTTCGGTGCCATCACGGCGGACGAGGTCATCGTCACCCTCTTCGACCTGTGATCCACCTTGCCAACCGCCGCCGCGTGTGATATAATATCCATACCACACCCTTCCGCGCGAAGGGGGAACAGAAGAGGAAACACCTATGAAACGAATCATCACCTTGGTGCTGACGCTGGCCGCCCTGCTGGTGCTGACGGTCACCGCCTGCGCCGATACCATCCCCGGCACGGCCAAGCTCACCATTACACCCACCGATACCAAGGTCAGCGGCGATACCGCCACCGTCACCTATTCCGTCACCGTCACCCCGCCCGAGGGGAAGGAACTCGGCGTGTTCAGCGTCCAGCTCCAGCCGTCCGACGGCATGACGCTGACCCAGGACACCAGCGGTATCACCTACGGCGACGGCAGCCTCAGCTATAGCCCCGCCACCAAGAAGGGCATTTTCGAGATCTACGGCTACACTGCCAAGACCGGCTACTTCGCCGCCGCTGGCACCACAGAGGATCGCCGCATGTCCAAGGAGGCCACGGTGCTGACCATCCAGGCCACCATGCCCGCCAACAAGAGCGGCACCTATACCCTGAACGCGGAGTTCATCGCCGCCCTGGACGGCTCCGGCGATGTCTATACCGCCCAGGTGTCCACCACACCCGTCACCGTCTCCGGCGGCGATAAAGCGCCCGTGGCCGATAAGACCCCCGTCATCACCAAAACCGACGGCAGCGGCAATACCACCAACACCAGCGATACCACCGGCGCCGCCAATAACGGAACCACGCCCAACGGCGGCGGCACCACCACTGACGGTACTGCCCCCAACGGTACCGCCCCTGACGGCACGACCCCCGACAGCACCGCCCCGGATGGTACCACCCGCAACGGAACCACCCCCAACGGCGGTACGAACGATACCGCCACCACCGGCAGCAGCCCCATCCTCTGGATCGTCCTGGCCGCGGCCCTGATCGCCGCCGCAGTGATCGTCATCGTGGTAAAGAAGAAAAAGCAATAAAAAATGGGCCCCAGGCCCATTTTTTATTGCCAATACGCACCAGCCTATCGGTGCTCATTTCGTAGGGGCCGGCGTCCTCGACGGCCCGCACGGTGAACGCAGGCACCACCGGTAAACGGCGGCATGTGGTCATGCCGCCCTACGCAATCCCATTGCACCCCTCCCAAAAATCTAC